>Ga0157363_1001164_pt1 | contig 21556 bp, 15 predicted proteins | sample AttsexASBM1_FD_111477 | JGI IMG/M metagenome (GOLD analysis project Ga0157363, IMG submission 111477) | Fungus gardens microbial communities from leaf cutter ant in Ribeirão Preto, State of São Paulo, Brazil - Atta sexdens ASBM1 | ecosystem: Host-associated > Fungi > Mycelium > Unclassified ... | reverse complement strand
TCTCTCTCTCTCTCTCTCTCTCTCTCTCTCTCTCCTCTCCTCTCCTCTCCTCTCCTCTCCCCCTCATTCATTCTCTCTTTCTCTATCTTTTCATATGGCGATATACTCGAATGTTGAAGTTCACGATAGCTTTAAAATAACATTAGAATCAGTCTCAGATTCTTGCTCTCTTCGTCTTCAAGAAAATGAACGAGATATCTCGCATATATATCTTTTTTACTTCTTGTTATATGAAATATTATATCTTTGGATTAATTATATGTTTTTAAAATAAAAGTTTCGAGACAAAATGAGCTTGCTATAGGTCAACATTTATGGCAAAAAAAAATACAGTGTGTGAAAAAAGTAATCTTTTATTCAAAACAATTCACATAATCATTAATACTAATATACATAATTTATTCTAAAAAAATAAAGCAGGCTGTAGCAAGAAAATTGCTACAGCCTTTATTTTTTGCTTTGATAACTGACTAGGAATCTGGTTACTGGCCCATTACTGGCTATATTTGGTTCTGATTTATTTTTTCGAATATTTCTTCGATTCAGCAATCGATCACAATTCTGCGATGATAGATAAAGATGTTTAACGAGGACATTTAACATTCAAGGGATCGTGTAACAAAATATCGTCACCTTCACAAAAAAAAAAAAGAAAAATGATACGTCCAAGTAATATAAGAGTGGTAAAAGGGATAAATTCCATCTCTGAATCATGGCTGGTCATTATTAGGGGATCATCGCCTCAATGTGTAGACGATAGAAAAACGGAAGTAGTCTTCGTTGGGAATTACCACCTGTCAATTTGATTCGACACGAGCAGTTCCGTCGCGAGCAGGTAACGGTCTGTCGTATTGTTCGGCTATTTATCGCCCGACGCCGCCATTATTTGCCTATAAAAGGGAAACTTGAGGTGGGTTTTCTATGCCATGAGCTGCACCTCTTCCTTCCCTCTTAGGAAACTTAGAGTAGTCTCCACGCGCGAACACCGGATGTTGCTCCCGGTGATTTATGAGTTCTTGGAAGACCTACCCGAACATTTTTGCTATTGCTTCCACGGGAATCCTAGGCAACTTTCCGCATCTCGAACACGCGACCTTGCATGTGTGATATTACCAAATGCGCATCGCACTTTTGATTCTATACCTCGGGAAAAAGATATTTATCTAATGTACCATCTAAATGACATTGAAAGTTAATTAGATGGCTTTCAGGTCAAAGAAGTAAAATACCTGTACTCTTCTAGTGTCTTTTTACATAGAACTAGAAATCGATACAAAAAGCATTCGTCTAACGAACGAAATGATAAAAAATTGTCAATGTATACGCAACTAAAAATAATTAAAACCGTCGCTCTCGATATTTTTTGTTGTCCCAAGAATCAATTTGTATCGTTCGATTATTAAAAAGTTGTTAAGAAACATGTTTGACCCATTGAGTATCGAATATCGAATATCATATCAATAACTAAGCACGATCTTGCTAGTTTTAACACACAATATTCTGATAGATTAAAATGCTAATTCATGTCGCATTATTTTATTGGTGTGTTATTTCAATCGTAAATCAGGATGAATGTGTCGATAACCCAAACACGATAAAACTGTCATCCTCTTGTGGAAAATAGCACCGACCTAGATCTGTCCCCAAGTACGCAGACGTACATCATGTAATTATTGCGCTCTGAATGAAGTCATTAATAGTCATTACCTACGTCTAACGCTGTAATTGATATATCGTTAACGGACGACGATGGCTCGACCATACTGCTCTAATTGATCTTGATGAGCTCGCGCAGCGAGTAAAGATTATACGTTCGAAACGTACATTGTCTCTAAACCATCGTATGGCGATCACACGGCGATTATGAAAAATGCAGGAAAATGTTTATATAACTCTGCCACATAATCACCGTAAGTATAGAATCGTAGTTACGTCATTGACGGTAAAACAGATCGTGTTCTCGTGTTTAGTTGTTGCTTTGCCGTCGCGAGAAAATATGCGTAACACAAGATTTATTAAGCGGAACATAATATTGCATAATTCTTTCAAATTATGCAACGCGATAAGATCAAATGAAAACTGTGCCAGAATTTCTTTGTATGTAATGATAAATCGCGCAACTAGAAATACTGCTATACGCATATTTCATATGTACATACATATGTAACGTTGTTATGTTGGAAGATAATGTTATCTCTTACGCGAATTTATGAAATAATTCCTCAAAACATTTAAATATATGTCTAGCGATTATAAAATGTAAACAATTTTTTTGAGAATGTCATTGAAATGTTAATTTAATTCAACCAACAATCGAGGAAACAATGTTCGAATGTTCAATTCTATTATTGTTGTTAGAACAAGAAACAAAAGGCGTGTAGTTCAAGGAAATCTAACATTAACATGACGGCAAAATTCAGTACGCTGTTTTACCATTATTATTTAAACAATGCAAAATGATTCAAAAAAAAAAGGAAAAGATCGCTTATGCTAGTCACACACGGCTCTATGTTCAACTGAAGCAATCCAACAATGGCTGCGACGTACCTATCGTTACCCGACGTAATGACATTCCGTGTCTGGCCCCGAGCCACATTTTCCTGCACGTAATCCATCGAATCTCGGGACGGAGAGTTCTCAGTTGTGTACATCTAGATAGACATAGGAAGATAGAAAGCCTTTCGAGGTTCCTACATCTCCTTTCGAAAACATCAACATGCGTACAGAATTCGACACGGAATCTGCGAATAATATGTTATTGTTCAGAATATTTAAGAAATAGAGATTGTTATTATAATCTCTATTGGGCTGATGTCACCTCGCATTATTCTTAGTTCACGTTTATCATTGTCTGTTATTAACAATTAATATTATTTATTATTAATAGTATTGGCAATTACTAATTACTAACCATATCATGGAGAAATAATATAAATAAACAATTACAGGAAATATAACATAATTAATCATTTATAATATTTCTATTATGCAGAATTAATACTGTGTCTGCATGCGAGCGCGCAAAAACCGAACTGTGATAATTTTTTATTTTGGATAATTTTTAGATAAATTTATACGCTTTATTCAATTATCTCCAGCATTATATAGAGGACTTTTCCCTGTAATTTTTCTCCACATCCAATTCATATTTATATCGAAATGGGTTTTTGCGCTTTTTGTTACGTGCTTCCAATATTTAATAACTCGGTCACCGAGTACAGGTAGCGTTCATTAGCCGCGACGCGGAAAAAAGCATACCATTAAAAAATTCATAAGAGATATTTTGCATCACTGGATAACGCAGTTTGTTACAATCGTTGTTAGTTCCGAAACGCTGAATAATGTAATCCACAAAAAAATAGCGGCTTTTTTATCATTTTTCCATCTATCAGCCGTACTTTCCACTCTTTTAGGCAATTCCCTTTTTATTCGCGAATTATGAATTCTGAACAACATCGACGAGGAGGGCACCCTGCGTGCATTGTAAAGAGCTTAATTCCCGATTGATAAAATCCGCCAACGATCAGACTGTAAAATCCTAGTAAATAAGTACATTCCGTACCAAAAATTTCATATGCTGTCGTTTTTATATTTCAATTGGCAATACAAAAATTTATATAAAATATTTCTGATCGTTCTCACAGCGTTAGCTCTGCGTCGATTTACGTCAATGTAATCGCCAATTTAGACACGCTTCTGGGATTATTACCATCCAAGTCGTCGTTTGTGTCGCGTTTCGGGGTGAGAGAGCGAAATGCAAGGGCATCCTCAAGATGCGCGTCCCAAATGTTTCATTTTCGTCACGTGTCGGCGCTCGCGAAGAACGTAGCAGCTCCCGTCGCGTCATAACGAAATTCCTTCCGTGGTGCATTTTCAGTTCTGACACATAGGGGTGAAGCCAAGGCGAATCTACTATACTGCGTACTTGTCGTCGTCGTCGTTGTCATCCTGACCCGGGATGGGTTAGGTAGACACGTAGACAGGATACGGTGCCCGCCCCGAGGATCCTGGAAGGTCCTTTCAGAAACGTCGATCCGCATACTGCCAGCCTCGCGGTATATTTTCGCGGTCCAGCGAGCGAGTTATTCAATATGCTCAACCCCGAAAGCCCCGGAGCAATCTCCGCGCTTGCACGTAGCATACTCGCGTGTCTGTGTGGATACCAGGCCGACACGATTACGTGTGTGAAAATATCCTTGTGTGGGTGTATGTAAGAGCTATATATTACGGGGACGAGAGAATGGAATGGGTACATTCCCGCTGGTGCCGCTCCACCCGGCATGGCCGCGGCAGGGTGAGCGCGTTCCGTCGCGTTTTGCGATAGAACACGGATAGTGGAGATACAAGTTGAAGAAGATCGCAGCGCATCCAGTACGATCAATTACCGAACTGACGCTGATCGATGAGTAATCGCTGTTTAAAGGATGCATTTCAGCGTTAACGTTCAAAGTATGACTCTTTCAATAGTTAGCTCTCCTTTATTAGGCTCACGTTGCAAATCTCGTTATCAATTTCGGTACATTCGTAAGACCGCACGTTGCTATTAATTATGCAGAACGTGGGGGTTTAAGCGGGAACTCGTAAACATATTCGGAATCGGAGATACGTACTCGCAGAAATCCTCGCGTGAATATACAGACGTACTGGTTTGCGTTACGTCCAAGGGAACTCGGAGCCTGAACGCGAGACTCGAGGCTTCCTAAGGGGCGTCTACGGCCAGGCAGGATATAAGGGGGAGAGGGAGGGAATATAACCACCTCGGCAACCCTCCGCGTTGCCAGCTTTTCGGGGGTGGCTTAGCTCGAGCGTGTTCCCGACTCTCCTCTTTCGACGTTGCCTTCGCCTCTGAAGTTATCAGATTTTGATAAAGTCCCCGGTGTATTAGAGACCCGCGCTGTTTGCGTTTCCACGCAGAATCCCGTCTGCGTTGCCACCTCTCGTCGCTACACCACTATCACTCCCTCCCTCCATCCCACCCCAACCCTCTGGACTTGTTCTCTTCCATCAGGATTCGCGATGCCGGTTACTTCTTTCCTTTGTGAACGGCGAGACCCCGACTGCGCTCTTTTTTTTTTGTTTTTTTTTCCTCATTCGAATGATTACGAACGATGGAAGGGATACGCTTCCACACACGCGGATTTTTTTTGTTTAACGAGATTTGTATTTTGTAGCAATACGATGCTGCGGATCACATCATTATTCGCTTTCACTTGCTGCTTGCACGATTCCTCTTTTCAAATAAAATATTATTTACTTCAACATATATCTTTCTTTCGGAGAAGGCACGGAAAATTAAGTATGTATTTCTCTTAAGAGAGAAAATATTACCGTAGAGATTTATCCATTCGTTCTATCATGGGGATTGATGTTTGGTTAAACAACGTGTCGCCTCGGGAAATAATTTCTCATAGGCACCTGGAGGAAGCGAAGATTTTTGCATAAAACTTAAATCAGCGTCCAGAAAAGACGGCGGCAGGATTTATGGTCGCGTGAAGTCTCCCCAGTGTGCGAGATGCACGTCCTTTCGAATCATTACTACATGCCTTCCGGTACCTTCTTCTTCGAGTCATGGTCAAGTGTCACTCAGTGCGGTACCGCCGTTATCTTGATGACCTTAAACGAGAAAGGAATATGGAAAAAGACGCGGATGTCATCGCGTTGCGCAATCTTCCGCACCGCGAAAAATGTTCCGTGGCCGTGCAGGTCTTCGGGAATGTCCGCCCGCAGATGGACAACAGATGTACGACGACGAATCAGATGGAACTCCCGTTTCGGGAAGCGCCAGCGTGAGAAAATTACAACACGGGATATTTTTACGAGAGAGAAAAATCATAATCCCTACATAAGCGAGAGAGGTGCAACGAGAGGCTCTCGCGGACCGTTCGATTTCCCGTGGTTGTCGCGACAAAACACAGCGACAAAGCCGCGTGAATATGTCGTGTCTATAAATAATGCCTCCGCCATTTGAGACTTTTATTAAATCAACTTAACCTTTGAGTCTCAGACGGGAAACATTAAGGCCACCAGCACTGTCTATTAGATTTCTGTCAGTTTCAAAGTTACGTTACGCGTAAATTTAATATTACCACGATTCGACGCGGAGTGGATACGGAATGTATTAAAAAGAATTAACACATGTCAGAGTGCGAGCCACATTACGGGGGCTAGCCAGCATTAAAAAATGATTTCGTGTACGGTGTAATCAATTAATTATCCCGTCGGCGTGGTCGCTCTATGTGTGTCGTTAGTAATCGAATCGATGATGATCCTACTGAAAAGCAGCGCTCGTCGAGAGGCACCAGGCCTGAGGAGTATTGGTCAGCGAATTAACGACGATAATAACCAAAGAGCAGGGAACACGCGATTCATCGAGAGAGAGAGAGAGAGAGAGAGAGAGAGAGAGAACCGCCAAAAAGCCGCGGCAAGCGGGCCGCGTAGCGGGCAAAAAGCAGTAGAGACAAAGGCAATGATTAATTCCACGTTGGATGTCCAGGATCATTAGCGGCCAGACTGCCATGACACCTGCTCGCACGAGCCCTTCGTGATAGATTGCTGGGGCAGAGAGCGGGGCCGCTTCGAGGAGGAATGGAGACGAGGAGCGAGAAGGACGGAATCGCAGCCTGGGATCGTGCGCCCGCGCGAGACGGTTACTAATGATTCCGTATTTCGACATTCTGAGCGATATTCAGGAAGCGATGAAAAAGAACTCGGGTATTACCGCCATAGGTATCACCCCTCGGGGTGGTCGCGCAATTCGCGTGGCAGCTTTTTGTCAAGGGGTTGTTACGAGGTAACGTGATTGATGGCAGTCGGGCGCGACGGCATCGCACCGGCGCATTCTGCATTCGTGATCTCGCGAATGCGATCACTGAAAAGCGCGAGGTAGATGATGAAGAGGGAGGAAGAGAAAGACAGAAAACGGGGATTTAATAAGGACACGGAAAGTGTCGGGGCGTAATTAAGTGCTCGGCAAAATCGCTCAGCGGCGTATAGTCGAGTTCTCGCGAGGAGCGAAGGAGACTGAGATCTGAAACTCGACGCTGATTAATTCGAAGGACGGGATATGCATAATAGACGTCATGCTTATATTTCGTAACGTGTTTACTGGCACGTGCCGATTTAAAATACCGCACACGTCGGCATTAGTTAATTTGAGCCGTTATCAATCCACTTTGATGTGCGGCACGATTAACTCGTATTTCGCTAACAAACGTTCGTCTGCGACGAACATTTCCGTCCGAGGTCTGACGAGTTTCTCAAAGGAACCAGCCTCGTTGGAGGCTGTCCATCGGCAAATAATTAGACGCGTTCGCAAGACGCGACTCCCCAGAAAGATGAAATGGCAAGGGGCGAGAGGTTACAAATAGGTAATTGACGTGCACGGGCCAGCTGTCACTTGTTTCCGCCGGGATCGCTTTTTGTTTCACGAGTCCACCAGAGTGGACCGGCAGCGTGCGGATGCCTGTTTTCACGCCGTCGCCGTGGGGGTTCTCTCGAACATACATACATACATACATACACATATATATATATATATATATATATATATATATATATATATATATAGAGGAAGGGAGAAAGAGGGGGGCACTTACTTGCCACGGCAAGTGAATATGTGTGCGGCCCCCACGGAGAGTTAGGGGTGAAATATTAGGGTGAGATATTGGACCACAAGCTACTAATTCGTACGTTGATATCGATTCGTACACGAAATCGCCCGGTGACGTGAGTCCGACACGTCTCTCCGCAAACACAACGCCGCTTTGGTCTTTCCGATCTTCGTATCTTCAGCACAACTCCAGTCAAGGCAGTCAAGGAGGCTCCTAGTTGTAGACTGATCTTTTGTCCGCTTCTAGCGAGAGCGAGATTGACAACGGCGTGACACGCGGTGTTCTCATCACGCCTGCTCACGTGACGAAGATCTATATTTGAGGTATACGATCATTCGAAACACGAAAATAACATTATACGCGAATAGAATCGTCGGATTCATCCGAAGGTTTCCGATAAAATTTTGTTTTTATCGCGGGATTTTTGTCGTTTTACCACGGCTGCTAATCTGAACGATTGGGGAGAGAAAGGGGGAAGTCGATCGATGTTCTCGTAAACGCGAGCACTGTAATTGTGAATCAGCGATCGAGATTTATCACGCTCTCCTGATCGGACAGTATGAACGAAAGCGAATTTCAAATTCAAACGAAACATTATTATTTGCATTCGGATGAATCGGAAACCAGCCATTGTCTCGTTGGTACAATTCGATCAGCCTTGAACGTGTAAATGCGAGATCATTCATCGAGAGTGCTCATTCATGCTTCGGCTGGCGAAATGAGTCCGCCATAATTACGGTCGAGTGTAGCAATATGTTCTCGGCGTCGCAATATTCCTCGGCTTAACGATCGTGAATTACAACACGAAGAAGCATACAATGTTGTCTTTTAATGAGAAGATTGGATAGAACAATAAGATTAAGTGGAAATATTCTATGTCACGCCGACAGACATTACAAGATATAAAGAAACGTTTTTCTCAAAGAGAATTATATCATATTTATAAAACTTGATAGTACATTTGTACAATGTCCAGTCGAAGCCAACGCACTGTCTGTATACCACGAGTACCAATAAGTACAGCCGTTAAGTGTCAGACGTCTTAAGACTTACCTACTAATAATCATCCTCCTATTTAACGAGTAATTGCAGACACATAGAGGTTAGCTGGCATCAATCGTCATTTCATTAATATTCTGCTGGCTTCGAGCGTCTCTTCAACGAACATACAAGAACGATTTTCCACACACGGAACACGCGTGCGGAGAGGAGAGTGAGAGAGAGAGAGAGAGAGAGAGAGAGAGACAGGGAGAAGAAGGGAGAAAGATGCTGCACTGCAACTTCATCGATCCCTCCACCAACGAAGTGTTATCGCGCGTTACCGGCTCGGCTTTGTTTCGTTCCCGAACAAATGGTCGCTAGTTCATGGAGGGCGTGTACGCGGGGGCCCTCCGCGCGAGAGAGGGATCATCGATCGTCACTGATCGTTAGTCGTAGAGACACAGTAATTGCCGCTCATTAGGGGGCTAAAGGAGCGTATTATGCGCGTTGAAAAGAAGGATCGCATCGAGGCGGACTGCTGAGGAACTCAGGAGGAAACAGGGAGGAACGAAAAGGAAGTGGTGCGGTCGAAGATAGAAAGAGGGAGAGAGGGAGAGAGAGAGAGAGAGAGAGAGAGAGAGAGAGAGAGAGAGAGAGAGAGCAAAGAAAGAAAAGGGGGTTTCCGTCAGGAGGGAGGGATTGTTGAAGGTGTTGAAAAGAGTACTCGTGGAGTATTCTTTTCATAGAGGCTCATGAGGTAATCGATACTCCTCTCGCAACGCTTTGTTCCCGGATCCGAATGAAATATTGCGATGAGATGCCATCGTGAGCGCGCCCTTTCCCTCTCGCGGTGCCGAGTTAATGCGCGGTTGCGTGTCTCTTCCCGTTTCACATACAGGCGCTAAACATCGCGCCGCATCTGCAGCTTCTCTCACAATGACGTTGGTTATTATTACGTATGGTTATTATTACGGCCGTTAGATTTGATCGACCAAGATCAGATTTGCATTAAACGTTACCGATTTAATTAATATAAGCTCTAAATTAAAATTCCGTAAAAACAATGTTCGTTCAATCAATTGTAAGATTCAATGTCGTCGTGTGAAAAAGGAATTCAACGAATGAGAATGCGTTCTATACGCAAGACGAGATCGACTCTGTCGTGAAAATTTCATCTCAACCGTCGCGCATATTTCACTGTCGGCTGTCGATCTAGGGTATCTCGGCTGTATACGCGCTCGCGGCATGGATCACGAAAAAAAGAAGCACGATAAGGTCGACGGACATCTAATGTAGCGTGATACATCACACGCGGTGATTACAATGTGATGCGCGTTCTCAGGAAGGTGTTGACGCGCGAAGATGGCTCACGCTGGCGTGACCTCGGTGCCAACCGATACGCTCTCAAACGAAGCCTCGATCACCTGACACCGCTCATTACACGCATCCCGTAACAACGCGGCCCTGACGGATAATTAACGATATCGCGCACGCACGCATATCGATCTACACGAGATTTATCACCCACAGACTTCACATTCGAGATTGATCTACGCGAGTCTGATTCGCGCCGCGACTCGTCTCCTTTACGCACCACCTGCTCGATCCTTAATAATCTAATAAACGCATACGAGAACGATCGACGTCGTTATAACGAGCGCGCGTAATGCAAAACGCACAAATCGAATACGCGACGAATTGTCGGTATGCGTCGAATGAAATTACGGTTCAATTAGCATCGTTGATGTAACTACTTGCACAATACAGATTTTTAGTGACCGTTAGTGAATTACTAGTTGCAATTTTAATGACTGTTACGGCGAATTATCAGCCGTAATTTTAAGGGATATCGCATGACGTGCAAGAGCTAATTGTAATACGTCGCGCGATATCCCTTAAATGGTTACATTAAACTGATTAAACGTGATCGATACCGGTTGATTACTTCATTCACTTTTATATTGAACGTGTAACATTTTAACTGGATAAAGTATATCGATACATACTAGTAATAAGCGAGATAGTGATCTTAAATTAGCGCACACATAAATCGAATGTTTCATTTGCCAGAAGGGAAGGTTCGAGAAATAATTAATCGAACACAATGTTACGGTGCGCGCACAGAATTATGTTGTTCCCGCGCGATTCGTTCTAGCAGTAAGATAGGAGAACATTCATTTTGTCACTGGAGGCACTTTCATGCGTAACCACTACCACCTGTGCGATATAGAATTCCATCAGCCTGCGATCGGGGTGTCCGGTTACCTAGTTAGAGCCAGGTACACGTATCTACCTACGATGTTTTCCAAGGACTACCTCATAGAGAACCAACGACCCCGTTTCACTCTCACTCATATTCTCTCTCTCTCTCTCTCTCTCTCTCTCTCTCTCTCTCTCTCTCTCTCTTTCTTGTCCAACGTTCTTCCAGCAAGGTTGCTCTTGCACGAGAGTTCGGAGGGTGTATCGAATGTCCTACCATCCTGCGGTCCCGTCTATGGTGTCCGGCTACCCCACGCTCGTTTCACGGTTAATTAAGCGACTGACAATCTGACCACGAGACGGTTAGCGGCCAGGAAGGCCCGCGATCTTCGGGAACTCGTAAACAGAAGGAATTCCTGGAGCATGAATGAAGCCACGACGAAGCGAGCACGACGAACGGGAGGAGGGAGGAAGTTTTTGGGGTAAAAGAAATGAAAGGAGGAGATTGACAGGAGATATCGATCGTTCTGATCATCAGGCCACCTTTGGGAAGAATGCACCACCGAATCGACCGATCGGCCGATATTTTTCGATGCCCCCCCTCTCCCTTCCCCTCCGACAAACTGCGTCCCGCCTTTCGCTCACTTTCGTGCAGGATCGCCACTTTTTAAGCCGATTGAAAGAGTCATTGTACGAGAATACATAAAAATGGATCGTTTTCACGTGAACATTTTCAGAGAGGAGCAATGACCTGCTGAAAATAATTTTGTATCTACTAACGCGTTTTAATCTCGATAGCCTAACAAATATTTATTATGTATTTAAGTAAAATATTTAAAACAATTTTAACAAAATATACAATATTATACGCAAAATCCTCACTATTGCAAAATTCTTTATAACATGTGTTATATATCTAATGCCAGAAACATTACATTAATTATAATCAAAGATCAAATTAATAAAATTCTCACGATTTATTCACTTAGAAGATACGTCCATGTGACTTTATAGACTCGTTGAAGTGAATTGGGAGAGAGACAAGAGCAGATTACCCTGTCGGTGTATCGTCGAAAAGGTATCGTCTCTCATTTCGTGCACTCACGGTGGGTAGTTATACCAGGAAAAGGTCCCGATACCTGCTAACAAACGACCTGTAGATGATTTAGCACATATTCCACGGAGGGCGCTCGATCGCCTTTTACGCGTACCGGTACCCCGACCGAGTATGATTGTTTTATAATTAAGCCGTTACTGGATAAGGTATGGGCGCGCGGGAGGCGGTGGTGATTAATTGTTTTCGAATTGAAAACCTATAAGACGCGGTGGCGTCTTAATTTCATCGTGTCCGTGATTGCGACTAAAGAAAAAGAGAGAGAGAGAGAGAGAGAGAGAGAGAGAGAGAAAGAGAGAGAGAGAAGCGCGTACTCGATGGCGTAAAAATAAACTAAACTCGCCGGGACGAGATCCGGTCGTAATCGAATCCCGCGCGACAACCTAATCGTCTTGGCGACGACCGAGGCCGAAAGGATAGGCAGTTTTTTAATATTAGCAAGACGAATCATCCCGGCTGGCTGAGAACATTATCTGTTATATGTCTACCCATATTGCAAATGATCCATATTACTCTTGGACAAATAACAATTTTATATAAAATAGATTGTCTGTCATTCAGACACAGATGCTGCGACGGAAATTACGCGTTCCAACTATCCGACATCTAATCGCGATATCAATTATTGGATCATTATACCGTGCACGAATCAAGTAAGGCTCTCTCTCTCTCTCTCTCTCTCTCTCTCTCGCACCCCTTTCGACTTTCTCTCTTTCATCAAGTCTCCACGATGCGATCCAACGTCTCGACGTCTCGCGTCGAAAATTCGGTGCGTCTCGAAAGCACGCCGCATTTAACGGGGCAAATAGACGGCACTGCGCAGCAAAAGGGTGCCGACTGAAAGGCAAACAGTTTAGCTGGAAACAATTGACTGCAGATTGAAGAGAGAGCGTATGCAGGGGAGGTGGGTGAGAGACATCTGACGATCGATGTACGCGTCGCTGCCACGAGAGAGCGAAGTTACATCTGTCCGCCGATGAAAATAGATTTTGAGAGCCGTGCCCGGGCACCGAGAGGGGGGTGGTGAGTTGGGGAACAGCGACACGAGCGGAGCTACGAGGGGGGAGGGAGTATGCAGGGAGACAGAGGGGGAGTTGGCGTTGTTAAAACACTCGTTTCCAGACCAGGAATTCGTGTTTCTCGTCACAATGCCGGCGCTTTGATCGACCGCCCGCGCGACCAACCGGCACCGAAGGCAACGCGTTTGTTTTTTAACGTTCGCGAATTGAAAAAACTTATCAACGATGTAATGCGTCCGCTCGGCTGTCCGGGTCCGGGGAGGAAACGCGGAGCGACGCGCCCCGTACAGGTCTCCGGCGAACGCTTCGCAAAACCGCGCATATTTATTAACAGAGAGACCGCTGTTGGTACTTTGTGTTTTCCAAATGACGGCCGCTCGTTTGGAAAATATTGTACGACGTTCAAACGTGGTTGCAATTCTTTTTTTTTCCTTCCTTCCTTCATGAAAATTGTTATCGTTACGTAAATACTGTTGATTTCAATTGGCTTTTTACATCGCCTGTTACAAGCCGCATTCGCTCTCACGCATTTGCAAAATCCCACGTAATTCACATAATTTCATTAATCCAATACAAATCCCCGAGCGATAATATCGGAGTCATAATTGTCTCTTTTGGGAAACACGCGTTTCTGTTCCGGCGTAAGAAACGAGGGTTCGATGCAATTTGTCTAAGCGCAAACACCCTGCGGAGATAGCGGACAAATGGCAAGATGGCGCGCCACGGAAATTTCACCGACAGCACGACATCGACGAGGGGGGTGTCCCCGATGTTTTGTCTCGTCAGACCCTTTTAGCGTCACTTAAAACAAAACACTGTATCGATTTGACCGTTTCACCCCCCCTCGACCGGCGCACTCCAAGTGCGCCCGCGGGGACGCTCGATGCGGCGGCGAAGACAAGTAACACTCGATTCCACGGTGGTCCTCCAAGAGAGCGCTTTGTTTTTTCCCGCCTACCACATATCTCATTCGTCCCGCCTTGGGGACCTCTCCCTCTTTCTCCCTCCTTCTCTCTCTCTCTCTTTCTCTATCTCCCCCATCCGCCAAAAGCGACGTATCAACTCTGAAATTCTCGACACCCGCGTGACGTAACTTGTGGCACTTGTTTCCCCAACTCTGAACACGATTTAAGAATTTTCGCGCGAAACCACATCCATCGTCGCGAACGTGACGAATATAACACTTCAAGAAATTCTCGAGATGAGAATCTGCGCGACTAAAGAAAAAAAAATATTGCTCGATGGTACTTGATGATTTAGCATGCAACTTTGCGTAGTGCAATGATTCTTTTTACGCACATTATTGATATATTAACATTGACACTGGTTATAATCGTCTTCTACAAGTGTAAAATCAATTCACTCGCGATCACGCGCAAACATTATAAGAATAAGTCTTCGGAGTGTATAATATATGGCAAAACGAGCGAGTTATGAAATAGCGAATTAACAGCTCATGCATTAAATGATACGTCCTCGACAACAACATAATACGTCTTCATTAAGAACCGATCGTTCAGCTCGCGTGGCATAAAAGAGTTCCGAGAGGAGGTGGTTACAACCCACCAGGACGACTTTTTCCACCGCTCAACGGCGGTGTTTCTCCCTCGACTCCCTTCGCGATACCCTCCTCCATCGTCTCCTCTCACCTCCTCTACGTCGACTGCGCCATCAATCCAGCAAGAAAATTGAATGTCGGCGTCGATTCCTCATTCGAGTTTTTTTCCGCCCGACTACCATTATAAAGTATAATGCAGGGACTGTGAATGTTTCCCAGATTATCGTCGCCTGCACGACGCGATACCCTACGCCTCGCGTGTCAATTAGCCACGGTATATGAGGTTACAAAGTATGCCGGGTCTTTGCACCGTATACACCAGTCAGCCGTCGAGTCGAGTCATAAGAGCCGCGAGATCGTTTCCGATCGTTAGGTAAAGCCACCAGCTGATCTCCGTTCAGGGATGGATATATGCATATGATAAATCTGTCACTTTGTCTATACTTTATACATCCCTAACTAGTTATCTTCAATTCAAAGCTATCAATTTCTTTCTATAATTTTAGTTTAGAAAAAGACGATTACGCATCACTCAGAGAACTTGTCGGAATATTTTATCTAAATTTTAACAATCAGATTGGACACATTCCCCATACAGCATACAAGCACACAAGCTTGCAACATTTGCAATGTTACTACAATATTGCTGGAACGTTGCAATGTTGCTGCGATATTGCTGGAACAATCTGTGCTGTATGAATCCTCTGTATTCTCGTTCGAGTATATAACGAGAAAACTTCTACGCAGAGCATCCATGGAACAGACATTTGCTTCAGCTGTGTGTGTGTGTGTGTGTGTGTGTGTGTGTGTGTGTGTGTGTGTGTGTGTGTGCGCGCGCGCGCGCGCGCGTGCGTACGTACATGAGAGAGAGAGAGAGAGAGAGAGAGAGATCTTCACCAGACCGAGTACAAGAGGTAGTAAATCTCGTAGATCAAGCTTCTCGGTTTTTTTTTCACTGCCGTACTCAATCCGTAGCAGATCCGTGATTGCATGACGCATAAATTACTTAACTACGTGCGCAACCGATTACCAGTTACATGCTCGCGAAGCAACGCTTACAGTTTTAGAGCCACGGCGGTTTCTGCCGTCCCCGCCTCGGTCGAGACGATTAATCCTCTCGTCATTCATCTTACTTGCCCCCACAAAAACAAAGCCTCCGATGCCATGCCGTGATGTACACCGTACGCTACAGTAATGGTCTTAGAAAATCTCGCATCGATCTCACAGTGAGGCAATCAGCGCTCTTTAAGGCACCTAATTCGCTCATCGCGGTCGCGGCGTCGCGTTCGCTCGCTCACTTGCTCGCCGCGGGCTGTCGAGAGTACCTACGAGTATGAAAGTTAGGTAGCTATAATCGTTCCGACGATCAATGTCTTAATAACACCCGTCGAGTTTCCATTTGCTCCAAAGTACACACATCTCGCGCGGATAACAACGGTTAATCATACCAACGCGCCATTATGCAATGTCGCCGCTTATAAACTTTATCAGTTTGCAACTAGAACGGTAATTATCACGCGGTCGTCTCGAAAATTGAAAAAAACACAGTTTCGCATTTGCTTTGCATATATAATAATTATTAAGTTTAGATTCTATAACAACACCGCATGAGTATCATTATCGTGATATACCTTTGTATTGTTATAAATAACAAATTAATATGAGTCATCAAAAATGCATCGCTGGACTAAATACGAAACCGGTTTCGTAAGCCTCTCCACCGCGCCTCCAAATGATGTCTGTTTTAAGAATGCATCCCAAGGTATCGCTTTCAATGCGCTGCGTTGGAAACGCGTAACCTCCACTGCTGTGGTCCAGCATCGCCTCTATGGTAGCGTTCTTAAAAGGCAGTAAATCATTGCCGCTTCGCTTTCCTTTTTATCCGCCACTGAGCCCGCTGATTGTGCCATACATAAAATTACGATAAATTCAGCAGGTTTCTCGTACTGTCGTGACCCGCGGCGGTCAATTGTCTCGGGATGCTAATAATACCCGCGGCTGTCTCGGTGGGTGGTGCCACTGTGATTGTCAACCGAAAATCATCGGTTATACTTGAATATCCTGATATGATAGTCAGAGATTCTCAATTCAGCTGGATCTTATAATACAGCATTTTTATTTAAAAAAAAAAGTACATTTTATTTATATTTTCATTTATTTAATACTTATTATAAACGAAAATGCGTTAACAACAAAACTTTTATTTTTAATTTTTTTTTTAACAAAGAAAATTATTTAACGATATCTCACGAACGTTCCCACATTCATCAGTCTATGACTACCTTTTACATATTCCGCATATTATTACACGTTATTTATTTACTGAATTATTAATTGAAATTATTATAAATACTTAGAGCAATTTTTATAAATAAAAAACACTGTTCGATCTAATTACCACGCGATGAAATGAAATATTTAGTATATCAACGCTAGACTTTGTAACTGAGAATTTATCTATTTCAGTAGCTTATAAATACTCAGAAATATGTGTATTCAAGGCTGTAATGGATGATCGTTGTTAATAATAAACTGGTTTAAAATCTAGTTACGCAGATAATAATCAGCCATATAGTCCATAACCCGTTCAAAACATCGGGAAGTATAACAGCGAACTAAACTACGATATATCCTGCTCTCTCTTTTATTGGAAAAATAGTTTGATTAATATACCGACTGTCATGGATACCTGTAAACGGTGAGTAGAAGCCGCGATACATAATCTGAATTCTTAACGACTCTCATAGATTATTAGCTGTTAGAAGCGTGCGTGTACTTTTTATTGCGCGGAGAGCTACGGTCGATAATTATCATGCATTAGACGCTACACAAATCACTACGCGGAATGAGTTACGACGATATAATTTCACGTAATATCATATTAATAAGTAAGCGCGATTAATATATTCCTGTTTGCACGAACTGTTAATTCTGGATACCCAGTGGCAAACACGTGTACGTAACATACACGCGCGCATACACATTGATTGTGTAAATTTTTAATGACACGTAACAATGTTATCGATAACGTGCTAATATGCAATCAATACGCACATAACGTTTAATAGATTACATAAAGCCACACGTTAATCTATCAATGACCTTTAAGCGCTAACATTTCTCTAGTATCTCGCGCGATTTTGCTCCATCTAATCGCATATCAATTATTTTCGATCGATGTGTTAGAACATGAATCGGCTGTAATAACTATAGAGATTATTATCTATTTTCGTTACATTCTTTTTTCAGGATAAGATCGATAGATAATCAGTTGAATAAACGATGAGTTCACGAATATCTCTATTGTGATAATCTTTCATATCAATGCGTGATCATTCTTGAGATTTTTCGATGAGCGACGATCGACTATTGCGGGAGTCACGCAACGTGGGTGTCTATCGGCTCCAAATTTGTCAAAGAATATGTCATTACAGACCGACACACCATGATGCCGAGCCACCACCCTGTTCATATAGAGGGTGGTGCGCGAGGGACGAGAGTCGTTAATGCTGCGCGATGCTGTTTTGACGGTGTGCAACAAAAGCCGAGCCCAGGGCCCGCGTTCAGATAAATGACCATGGATCCAAGAACAAATGACAGTGGCCGTCCGACGTGAACGCGGCCCTTTTGTGAACGCGTCTCATTACCGGCCGTCCGAAATTTTTCACATCCGCGCCTTCTGACGGCGGCAAGTTACGGAAGAATTAATCGTCACTCGCGCGCGCGTACACATACACAAATGTACACACAGACACATCTTGAGATGATCAGTTTTCCTTTGCAAAGAGTGTCTCGCCAAAAATTGAATGGCACACTTTGAGCGTTACGTGGTGCGGAAATATGGTAATCTCTCAATATGCGCTGGATTGACGAGAATGGCAGTGGTGCAGTGTTGAATATCTTGGCACTTGATCAAATTAAAAGGAGCTTATTGAACGATGGCCATATGGCGGGAGATATATCGGAGCGCATAAAATGTCACAACTACACTATACTATATGTCTGAATTTCTATGGGTCGTATTCCATTCTACGGACATTTTTCTAAATTCTTCACATTTTTGTTTAATATCTAAATATCTTCAATCGCGCATTAGAAGAATAAAATGTCGAAACAATGAAGGTGTGCGAATGAAATATGCTCGACTTGCGGAGCACAAGGAGTAGCTCGTTGTATATAATCGGAATCAGTCCCTTCGACTTTTCCTCTTTCACCGTTCCCTTTCCCAGTTCCCTCCAGCAAACGAGCTGAGAAATCTCAGACTCAGAGGCCAGCGTGTTGCTACTCGCGGACGTAGAGTAGCGGCGCGAGATGGGGCACACGCGCTGCTGTCGCAAGGCAAATAAGCGTCAAATGAAGCGCGCTTAAAGATCAAACGAGCGAGCAAACACGAAACAAGTGACGCGGGGCGTTAACGTGTCCCCGTTGTAAAAACACACCGTAGCTACCGCGTGTAATGCCGCGCTTTGCCTACGGGATTACCATTTGCGCTAATCCAACCCCGTGCCGTGGCTGAAGCATCAAGGAATACAAATATAACCTGGGATCTACGTGGGGCACAGCGTGGGTGGGGTGTGTGATCGAGTAAGAGGATAGTTTTAAGCTTTAAGCGCTGGAGCGACCTCGTCACACACGTTCCCGCGACTCCGACTAATAAAAAGCAGTCTTATGGTAACGCTAATTGATGAATACACGTAGACAAGTATAAAAACAGAGATGTTGCTGAATGGAATGTAAAGAAATGTTTGGATTAAGTAGAGATGATTCTAATGATACGTTTCTCTTTTTATTATAGAAATTATAAGAATCATCGAATTTTTATATAATTAATAGATTTTACACATACATTTTATATATCTATTTAATTTATGTGCTGTATATTTTTTATAAGAATGAATAATTAATTTGGAAAGCTAATGTTCTCTCTGATCCAGTTTTCTTCGATCGAAATACACTCTCATCATCCCCTCGTCTGTCAACGAGATGCAGATTGCTTACGTGTGCACTAATTGCCGGAGATATTGTAATCCTGTGCACTTTAAATATATTAACGGTAATACCGGCTGAAAGTTATTCCGTATCGAATCGGGGCACGGCCCACATGATTAATGTTAATCGTATGCCAATCAGGGGCTGATGATCGACGTGGTTGCCGGCACAACTAGTCGCCGAGTCATCACAAACAAAGATGGCCGCGGTGAACGATGCACGGTGTCGGCAGTCGGCAGTCGGCGAGTGCCGTATTTGTAAAACAAAGAGCGTTAGAAGAGGTACAGACACACAGAATAGACGGTTCGCGCGCATTTACATAAATATGTGCGGTTTCTGTGGATTCATCCATCGCGCAACCCCGCGGTCATTCTCACAGCTCACTCCCTCTTCCACTCATTCCACTCACGTGGATTGGTCCTACGCCACGTGATTAACTTGTCACGAAACATTGTAGTCATGTCCCGGGCTATTTATTAGTCGGATAAGAATCAGCGCGCAGCAAGTCGTGCTCTTCGGTTTCGATTCGTGGTGACGACGTGGTTCTTCCGCCGTCAAGGTGAGACGACCAAGTCACCACCTCGACAGTGTATCCCCAATATATCTTGATCGATATATTAATTAACACCGGTATAAATTAACGAGGGCAAAATGAACTCGGTTCCGTTCGTTCAACGTGGTTGAAAATTTCTAACTACATAATCGACGTCGTTTGTCTTCGTACTAATATTTTACGCATATGTTCTCTCGAAAAATTTCTATGCAAAGTATGATGGGCACATCACGCAACATCAGTGTGACGCTGATGAAACCGTAATTTCATCGTCCTGTTTAATCAGAATTTCCGGTCAGCGTATCACGGGGAGTCCGATCTTCCGCAAAGCATCTACCCTCGTAGAAAAAAAAACAAGAGGAAAAAAATACAATTGGAACACATCGCGGTGGACAGTTGACAAACGAGACAGGGAGAAACGGGGGATGATCTCCGGGGCCCTTCCTTTCCTCATTCCAACGGTCCCACTATGGCGATAAACAATAAGCCCGCCGGTGGCTCGCCAAGAATGATAATTTAAACGATGACTCTCGGCTTCTTCGCATTCAATTACTAAATAATTGACGAAGAGGGTGGCGAGAACGGCGAAGAGACAAGACAAGAAGAAGGACGGGGGAGGAGAAGGAGAAGGAGGAGGAGGAGGGGGGGGAGGAGGAGGAGGAGGAGGAGGACGAGGAGGAGGAGAACCACTGCGATTCTCGAGAAGACTGGCGGTTTCTTTCTACGGGCCTTCCCCCTACACGACACCCTCGACCATTTCGCAGTCGAGGTGACGAGCGTGACTTATCTCCCGCAAATTATAATCCAATTTGCGATTATCGTCGTGCCATCGTGCCCGTGGTTGCCTTTGGGGCCTCTGAGGCCTCTGCCCCAGGACCCAGATGGGGGCCTCACCTCCGGCTGGTTAGTAAGGCATAATTAACCGCATGGCCGCAAGAATCGACCCACGTTGCCAACCTTTCCTGCCATCGTGCGCTATATGCAGTAAAACGCGTAAGAGAACAGTCAATTGCTCGTCCAGCGTCCTCATTTCTCCTACTTTTCTCTCTCTCTCTCTCTCTCTCTTCCTCTTTTTCTCTCCCCCTTTTCGCGAATCCTAATTATTATATACGTCGCGCCGCGACCGGGCGCATATAAATCTTCGTGCTATGTCGAGTGGCATATTAGGCGACATGCCCCGACCACTAATGGCTCGACTATAAGACGGCGATGATGACCGTAATCAAATTTAATAAAGTACTGTATCACGAATACTGTGAGGAAGTGGCTGGTTCGATGGCAGCGTGAGATTGCGATTGGCCGTAATGGTATATCCGGGAACAATGCGTTCTCTGTCGGAAGGACTTTCTAAAGGAAGAACGAATTGACCGATTGTCAGAGCATAATGCTACGCAGTTCGGTATATCTGTTACCGGATGTCAGCGAACAATGTCATAACGGGAACTCGGATGCAATGATGAAAACCGAGATCAATCGATAATATTACATATATATCACGTAATTACTTGTATCATTTTTGTTTATTTCATCATT
>Ga0157363_1001163_pt1 | contig 21560 bp, 12 predicted proteins | sample AttsexASBM1_FD_111477 | JGI IMG/M metagenome (GOLD analysis project Ga0157363, IMG submission 111477) | Fungus gardens microbial communities from leaf cutter ant in Ribeirão Preto, State of São Paulo, Brazil - Atta sexdens ASBM1 | ecosystem: Host-associated > Fungi > Mycelium > Unclassified ... | reverse complement strand
TATAATTCGATATATAATTTTAACTAGTCAGAGATGCAGCTTTTGAGTTATAATCTAAATCCCTTGGCCTTTGCATTTGTTTTATCTTATATTTCCTTTTTTCTAAAAAGAATTTAAATTTTTTGCTTTTTTGTGAAGATCTGTTAAATTTTTTTTAGATCTGTGATGTAGATACTGAAGAAAAATCCGATCCTGAAAGGTGTCACGGTGTACTCTTTTGCAGCATTTAGATGTGTGTCATAGAATTTTATTTTAGTATGGCGTTGTGAGATGAAGTAGGGGCCATAAATGACCAAAAAAGAATAGTTGAGCTTTAATAATATACTTCTGTTATCAATAGTTATTGTTTTTGTTTGCTAGATCTTTTATCGTTTTTTTTTTGCGTAGATATACTCTGTTGCGTTTATGTATACTTATTGTTTTTCTTTCTTTTTAATTGATATTACAATTGTGTTATATATTACTTCACTGTCAAAATCTTAGTCAACAGTAGTATATATGCATCTAGCGATAAGTTGTTATTGTTTGAATTGGCGCAAAAACATTCTCTATGTGATGTCAATAATTAGAAAATCATGTGGACTTTTCGATGTCTCAAAATCATTTTATAAAACTTGATGTATATTCAGAGTTAAAAAGAAGATAGTATTAATTTCGTAAAACATGACATCTACTTAGTGATAAAAAGAAGGTAATATTAATTTTACTTCATTAACTTTCTCTTTATTAACAACAGGAATAATGTTTTTGAGATTGTTTTGCCAATGATTTTCTTATATGTATACGCTTAATTAGAAAGCGATGGCAGTGAATACATTCCACAAATACTAAATACAAAGATGCTATGCAATCTTTGATTAAATGGAAATTTTGTGAAAACATAATGATATATTCACTGGATTAGATATTGTTTTCCGAGTAATATTTTGTAAGATGAAAGTAATGGTTGTGCTTGAGTGCAAATACCGTCATTGTTCTAGACTGTTACAAATAACATCGTATATAGTCGCGCACGGCTCGAGCAAGCCGAAGAGAGCATTACACTAGGCACATATCAGCGAGACGTAATGAAAATTATCATAATTAGCAGCGCTCTGCACTCCGTATCCTTATATCGATACTGTCTGCAATCACTAGTGTAATACGATATCTATGTGTAAAATCCGAATGTCATCAAGTTTCTTTTGTTAAAGCGAAATTAAACATTGAATTTCCTACGAAGCGAGTCTTCTTTTCTTTTAACATTAAATTATATTGATTATATTGTTTCATGCTATCTTGTACAATCATGTACTCATCGCTTCCGCTGTATGTACATTCATACGATAACATCTTTTAGTGATAATTGTACCTATAGTTTTAATTCATCAGGTTGTCATAAATGGTTGTCTCACTCTATACTATTCCTACACATAAAATATCAATTAAGAAAACTCTTCCAGATTTATTTACAGAATTTATTGCAAATATTACAATAAATGTAACTGTCATTGATAAGCAAGTAGTCATTATTTTACATGCCAAGATGGAACTGGCTTTAAAACGCATGAGTTGATTTAAGGCATTATTCTAATTACTAAGTTTTATGTGAAAAAAAAAGCATCGAATCTTCGATGCTAATCTTTTGCATTAATAATCCATCCAAATAAATTTTCCTCAAAGTCCACGTTAAGCCGCAAGAAATAATATTTTCTCGATTTTGGAACAGAGTTTTTGCATTTCACTAGATACCATGAATTCCGCCGCTAGAATAGCGTTTGCCACGGCTATTGTCTCTTGAATCGATCGCGCCTTGATCCATATCCTGCCATTCATCCCAGCGGCAAGTTCGTACGCCTGATTCCTTCCAAGTAGCCTGAACAATGGACACTCCGGATTGAGTAATTTTCTTATGAGACTCAGCGAGCAGGTGAACATCATGCCATCTGAACTGAGCATACCGAGTTCATTTTCCTTGCCATGGGAGTCCACACATACTAATTCCGGCTCCATATCCTTGCTGGCGACCAACAATTTACCATACACCAAATCGCCGATTTGTATATCAGGTCGGTTTTTTTTCGTGGCTCCTTCAAAAGCCAAATAAGATAGTGTCGCCTGTTCGCTGCCTCCGATATCTACTTTATAAATGTCGCCACTTTTTTGCGTCACTATACCAACGACGTTCTCGCCTCGACTGGGAATGTATCTGTGTAAAATAAAGAATAATTCAAAATGGATAAACAAAAAAAGGAGAATTAAGTTAACAAAGAATAATTAAAGTTGGACTCTTGAGATAAAAATTAAACAATAAATGAAAATACAGGCAATTATTACGAATTTAGGCTCTTAATTACCCATATTTTCATTTATTGTTTAAGAATTAAGTTAACTGAAGCTTGGTCCAAGTAAACTCTATTTTTGTTGAAGATATTGGATTGAATTACATGCGTGTTTAATGTAAAATGAAAAAAGAAAATTCATGTATTTTATGAATTCATATTAATGAGTCCTCCAAAACTGATAGTCTACCTACTGTATCCACTCAATTCTAAATCTCTTTATCAAAAATATTTAATTTTCTTTATGTTACAGCAAGTTTTGATTATTCTTATTAAAATGTACTTAATATTCTCTTTTTATACAATATTATTTTAGTTCTTTAAAATTAATTAGTGTCTTTAAATTAAATGGATCTTATAGATTTAGTATAACTGTGTTACAAGATGCTTTTCAGCAAGAGATAAGAGTGTTTTCCATTTGACACAAATCGGCAATTTGACACAAGTTCTATCTTGCTCAATGTCAAGACTTAAGTGTCAAAAAAGATAGAATGATATTTGTGTTGATTTATACCACTAAATGGTAAGCAGATGACATAAACTGTTTTCCTTTTAGGAAACACAGTCGACATGAATATTTTATTCTTCTAAAAATGATATTTTGTATGTTCTGTACCGTTTCTGATAGCTATCCACATAGTAGACAGCCGGTTCGCGTTTCCTCAGAACACCCGCTTTACAAATGAGAACGGCATCGTCCTCACGACGCAGTCCAGGGCCCAGGATTACGATCTCCTTCTCGTTTTTGTTTTCTTTTTTGAATGACGTGATATTCGTTAAACTATCGCCCGGCATCACCACGTCGCCTACGCTAACTTCCATCCCGAGAGAAAAGTTTTTCTCAGCTTTTTATTTCATTCGCGCAATTAACAAGTGTATACCGTAATTTTCTTGAAACTTGAGACTGTCGGTTAAACGTCAACCTAACCTCAAAACCATCGCAACGTGCGACCACGTGCGTGATGCGGACTTGTCACCATTGTGACAGAAACGTCAAAAAGTATAAAAATTTCAACTGAGTTTCATTAACACTGAAATTAACCATTTGTTTTGTATTACTGTCAAGAAGAAAATAATAAAATTCTCATGATTCTCTTCAAATCTATTCTTTACTGTTTTGTTTACGTTTTACAGGCATTTACAGCTGAACTTTTCGCACTTTTTCTTCCTTCCTCTTTTTCTTAGAATTTAAGCAGAACACTCTTGCATAACGTATAACACGTAATGCATAAGAAAATGTACCAATCAAAGTCCTTTATTTCCTTTCTTTCCATGAAATAAACTCTGATTGGTTAATTTTCTTATGCCTCGTGTTTCTTATAATTGTGTAACTATTTCATCTTGGATGCGAAAAGTGCAATATGCAGCTACACTTCCGCTGACTTTCGGAAGAAATTGTATTTGTTTATGTAAACTCTTTTCTCGTAATCTCTTTTCTGTCGACAAAATGGATGCAGGAAGAGAAAATAGTGTTACAAAACAAAGAGATATCACAAGTAGGCATACATTACGACGTAATCAAGAAACGGACAATCCTTGTTACAAGGTATCTAAATAATTTATTGTTTTATAATTATCGAACGTTGCATGAACACATTTTCGGTATTCCTTTTTATAGCGATATAAGTATATGCTTATGTATCGAGAAAAACCGAAGAAAAAGCGTAGCTAAGAAAATGTAGATAAAAGAAAATACTGGCTAGAAAACCAAAGCGTTGTTAACATGTTGCGTTTTTCTCAACTTCTAGGAGTATCTCTTGTCTCTGAAATGCCTCAGTTCTGGTAAAGGAAACTCTCATGAGACATGCCAGCCATATTTCGTCAATTACAGGAATTGTAAAGATTTCTGGGTAATTTTCCTTCTGCAATCCATGAAGATACAAATTCATGGACGTTTTTTTAGCAAAAGACAATTAATGCAGTGCATCATTTCATTCTTATTGTTTGCTAATGTTAAATAAAGATGCAAGGATTCAATTGTGGGTGATTTTTGTTTACAAGTGAATAGTGATACAAGTCGATACAAATATCATTTCTATCTTCCTTGACATTCAATGATACCAGGGACAGAAGACTTGTGTGTGGTGTTAAATGAAAAACACCTTATCATTTGTATCTTGCTAGAAAATGCTCCATATCCACAAAATGATATCTTCATTAGGATTATTTTCCTTACAGGCTTCTGTGCAACATGAGCGCAAATTGAAAGATATCGAACCGTACCTACCACCTCCAGAAGAGCGCGCCAAAATAAAGACTGATTTCTTAAACTCAAGATAATGATAGATACAGCACACGGCTTCATTTGTAAAAATATTGTTTATTTCGTAATATTCTTCGGTGTCTTGCAATATTACATTGTAATATATTACGTATGTATATAGTCCAACAAAGTTTATATATAAGCTTGAAATATATTAAATCCACATTGAAAAGAAACTGACATTTTCACTATTACCATCTAAATTTCTTCTTTTAATACATGTTAATTTTATTTTACATACACTTGGAAAACATTACTTTGTGATGTATCTACAATTGCGATCAACTGTGAGACGAACAGAAAAGAGAAAAACTAGTTCTAGTTGCTACATTCCATTGTAGCAGAATTTTACAATTTATGAAAATTATACAAGATAATCATATAATAATTTGTACACATATTTTATATAACGCAAATGTACACTCGATACATAAACTTGATATAATTCGCATTCGATCCTTTCTTACTTAACGTACACATTATCTTTTAAATGCATCTTAAAGTACTACACACGATGTTTTACAATAAAAAAAAATATATATATATATTTATTGCCAATAATTTAAATAATTTTCCAAACATTAATAAAAAAGAGAAAAAGAAAAAAACAGCTAGATACAATATTATTAGTCATTGATTAATAACGTCCGAGGGACGATACATGTCGAAAACGAAGAGGTGCATTTTTAGTTCACTGCTCAATGAGCTCGGCAGCATTCAAAGAAAAAGTATTTGTACACACATATTATATGTAAGCCCAGCAGAATATTATGATGGAGAGAACGTTTATGGACGAACCGCTGCTCTTGGAGATAAAGCGGTGATAAGGATAAGTATATCACAGTAAATAGTCAAACACATTTCGGACAATTTTGTTATTGTATAGAAATAAATAGGCAATATCTAGTAGACACACTATTCTTTTTTTTTTATAGATATATAGAATAAAATGGCGCTATCAAATCTCTGCGAGCAGCATTACTATCGTATTTCGCGTGAATGGCACACATTCTCATAAAAAACGTGATTTAATAATTTCTCTTTCTTAGCTGTTCGAAAGATGTTTTGTCATAAATGTTAATGCCTCGTGATTAGTCCTAAGAAAAGTTCGTGTATGTGTGTGTCAGATCTCTTCTCCCTGCTTGCTTTTCCGTGTCAGTTTTTATCGACCTTTTCTTTGTCTCTTCGTTCTTAGCATGCATCGTCGGCAAGTAGTCATTCGGAATGATCTTTTATGGAGAAAGTCTGAATACGGAAATGACGGCACATTTGACGTACCTGTAATTACAAAACCGATCATGTTAGCATAACAGAAAGAATATAAATATTATTAATTATAAATTATAAAAATATAATAATAATTATCATTAACTGCAGATCTCTTTCTAAATATATATCTAATTGAAAATACGTTAATATTATATAATTATAATCATAATATGTCACGTTAAACTTACCACACAAGTGCCATAATGAATATGTGCCACTAAGGCCACTACAGAAACTAAATACATAATTTCCAAATCTATGCTTGGCAAGATAAATGAAAAAACAGCGGCCACTGCGATTGGCAATAGTAACCACGGTAATATCTCACATCTAGTATTACTCATTTGTGATACGATCAATCGGCACTGCAAGATAAACATCGTTTACATGAATACAATGAATATGCGAGAAGTAAAAAAATTACTAAGTTAAATATATCTATGCATTTCTTACGCATATATTGGAAAAAATAGTGCCGATGGCAAAGTATATTATTCTCGGATCTTTTTCTAGAATATTGTTTGGAGAGTGCATTATCCAGAATGTGGAAATTATAAAGAATAAAACTAAAGGCACTAAAGGCCGTATAGCCTCTGGAAACGTCCGCATTTTTCCGGTCTTATCTCTGTATGATCTGCAAAATAATTCAAAAGATTAATTAATTATATTAACGTAAAACTTTTTATTCAAACTTTGTTTTAAATAAAATGAGCTTTTTAAAAAGAATAAGAGAGAACTAGATAATTATGAATATATGATAATTGATAATAAAATACTTTATTAATATTTATTATCATAAAAAAAAAATTATCACAAAAAAAAATTTCAGATCCATTTCGTTTTTATCCAACAAATATTTTAGTACACAACAATAATTTTTAAAAATGTATTTATTACAACGATAAAATGACACTCACTTATATATATTCCAAATAACGACTGGTAAGTTGGACACAAGTGCACTAACATAAAATAACATTTCAAACATCATTCCTGCCGATATACCACCTGGCAATTCAAATTTCCAGGCTTCGTGTCCACCTATGCTGGTAAGTGTAAATACAATAACAGTTGCCTATAAAATCAATAAAAAAATTTATGTAAATTAGCAGAGATTGGCATTGATGAAATAACGAAAGTCTATTAGTAATATGAAAAAAATATTATTTTACATTAAAAATCATATTTCTGAGCAAACTTACCAGCATGGAAGCATCATATCCCCAGGGAAGAAACAGTACACCTGTGTTATATTTCTCCCAATGACTTAGATAAAAATTAATGAATACATTCCACAGTATAAAGTACATTCGTAGCGGCGAGACGCTATGATCTGTTCTGCCGAAGACTGAGTACATACACACTGTGATCAACATGGCAGTCCAACTATCTAAACCGTGATCAAATAGTTCCCCTAAGGGACCAGACGTTTGTGTGCGTCTTGCCTGTTTACCATCTATCCCATCTGCAATATAATGATTATAAACGAAATTAGATTATTGCTGTAATCAAGAAAGTGTATCATAATAACTGTACCATAATTTATATACACATTTCTCTTGATAAAATTATGTTTATTATTTTCTCATCCATTGCTTAATATTTAAATTAATTATTCTATTTTATGTAAGTTCGTGTATTCAAATGCAAAAGATAGATTTTCATAATTTACAAAAATATTATCTTAATTATTATTACACACGCACGCACGCATGCACGCACGCACGCACGCACGCACGCACGCACGCACCCACGCACGCACGCACGCACGCACGCACGCACGCACGCACAAAGTATTCCGAAATTCACTTAAAATACTATATAGCAAGAAAATTCTCGAAAAATTAAGTTAATGTAAAAGTATTAATTGTGAATTTTTATTTTTAACAATAATTTTTAAATAAAGGTATTAATATAACTAACTACAGACTATAAGTCACCTACTTATGAACAATGTTATCTAAAAAGCGACTCATTACTCATAAGTGAAATAGTCTGTAACTAACATATAAACATCTATATTCCAAAAACTATTGCTCAAAATAAAAATTTATAAACAACTTGTCAGAGTTGGCAAGTAACGCGTTATTTGTAACGTCGTTATTGTTACACATTACTTTTATTAGTAACATTTGAGTAATGATGTTACATTTTCTTCTAAATAACGTTCATGTAACGCAGTGAAATTTTTGAGGTAATGTAACGATTTCATTAGTTACTTTTATCGTTATTTTATTTCTATTTATGTAAAAGTTTTAATCATAACTAGAGTATATATACATATACATATTTATCAGTCTTTTTAATATTTTCCTCTACTAAAAACAGATTTCTTTCATCTTTTTTATTGTTACCGCAAGAATCTGCATATATAATAGCGTTCTTTATTAGTAGAACTAATACGCATTCAGTGCACTTTAAAGCCGCTGTACAATCGACGTAAAGATGTATATAGGTTAATAAAAATATATATAATAGGAACGAGTTAAACTGCGAAATTCTCAATACATTTTATTATGTTATTTGATAAAATATACTTTAAGCATTTTATCCTCTCAGATATCTCATTTTTACATTTAGATCAGAGTTGTGTACAACGATTTTAATGTGCATTGAGTGCGCACAACTTCTGCCAATGAAAAATGCTATATAATATTCTATTAGAATCAAGAAAAAAAAGTAACGACTCGATTCATTTTGAGCGACATAACAAGTTACTTTTTAGGAAAAAGAACGTAACGTTGCCAACTCTGCAACTTGTTTACTTTTTTTCCAAGAACGATCTTGCTATATTATTTTGAGATAGTTTGTGTGTGTGTGTGTGTGTGTGTGTGTGTGTGTGTGTGTGTGTGTGTGTGTGTGTGTGTGGTGTGTGTGCGCGCGCGCGCGCGTGTGTGTAGATACGCATATACATGTATACTCAATATATTAAAATAAAACATTTAAAAACACGAGCAAAATGACATAGATGATTAATATTAGTTTATTTAACAAACATATGTACATAATTATTTAGTAAACATACGCGATATTCAATTTATAATTGATATATGTATATATATATATATATATACATACTTTTACACCCTTAACTTCTACATGTTAATATTAAAATTATATATCAAGCACCAAATGCACGTACCAAGCGTATATGCCATAAAAATGTTAAAAGCAGCCATGGCAAAAACCCATCGTGATATTGGAGGATATTCCGGCTTGTCATCACTGGACGCATAGAAGTAGTAGTCATAAATCGCAAATAGCATAAAGTTTAGCACGGTAAAAAGGAATCCAGAGAAAGTTAGTACATTTGGAGCAACCCACTTTGGACAATACTAAAACACAAGATGGAATGATTATTTTATAATAAAAATACTATATAAAAAAATCATTTTGTTCTACTGCAGAACACTACTCTACAAAATATATAGATTAAAAAGAAGAATTTTATAACAATTGTTCCATCACTGAAGCAGAGATAATACCTGTACTACTTTGTTCCAAAAGGGATGCATAACATACACGCTCAGGGGACTTGTGTCCAAGGAGCTATACTGAAATCATAATATATTCAAAATGATTTAGTAATAAAGCTAAACATTGAGAGCATAAAATATTATTTCAATTATTTCAATAAAGTTTTATGTGTATTTGAGAAAAGTTTAATATATATTATAAAATATAAAATAATTTTATGAATTAATGTATACACATGTTGTAATTGTATATTATAAATCTTAACGTATTCATATATATTCATAATTTCTTCAAATCAATAATCTGTACGTATGAAAAGTATATTCAAAATCAGCTCACCTTGTAACTCTCAAACCCCGTGAGATGCTCATCCGTCAGGTATTCCACCTCGAACTTTAGCTTATGATACATCTTGGAATTTCAGGAATCTTAACTACCTTACGAATTTAATGTCGCGCTCTGGGAATCGTTAACCACGCGATGAGAGAGGCGCCGGGCGGTGGGCGCCAATAACGCGCGAGATCTCCGGTGAACTCCGGCCTTTCACAAGGATTCCTTTTTTCTTATTTGTACTGTACGCAAAATCGTCTATCACGTCGGCTCATCGTGGTATCGGTCGTACTTGGTATTTTCACAAGAATGAAGAAACAAAATTCAGCAAAGCTTGGCAGCCTCTAACAATTGCTGATTTCCACTCGACACGAGGCGCAAGATCTATCTGACCGTCGTCGCACGACGAATCACCTCACCCTCACCACTCCTCACGAATACTCACGATTCACGATTTACAATTATGCATGTATTACGTATGCACGCGTAACGAGTGATCCCGGCACATCATCGCTCATTGTCATCTCACAGACCACACTACTGCACACAACGAATGCGCGACGTGCATTTCCACCAATTCCCACGTTATTAGAAGAGAGGAATGCGCGCGGCACCGGCTGATTGTTCATTTGTTCCGTTACGTCCATTCTCGATCGCCCACGCGCTTGCTGTTTCAGCGGTCGAGATGAAAAAGAGACATGCTTTAACGATTGAGCTTGATAATACAGTCGTGCATTTAGTGTATAAAATAGAATGATTTACGATCGATATTCATAATCAAATTATAACTTTATTAGGCCTCTACAATAAGCCATTAATCATAAATCAGAAGACAGAAGATAAAAATTGACTAATCACAGTCGTTAATTTTTAGTTTCTGATTTCTACTTTATGACTAATGACTTATTGTAGAAGCCCATAAAAACCTTCTCAAATGTCTTAAGATATCATAAGTCAATTACAAAAACCGTTCAAGAAAAATTCTTTTTCAAGTAAGTATTTTTCTAACTACCTTTCAAATAAAACTTTTCCACAATTGTATAAAGTATAATTGGTAATTTAATTCAAATCACCGACGAGATATTATTAAAGATTGACATCCTTACGAAAGTTCGCGTCCTTGTGAATATTGAAATAATTAAGAGTTAAAAACTGATAATATTGTATTAATTTTACGATTTATTAGTTTAATAGACGTATTTATGCATTTAGAATTTAATAATACTCGATTTTTCTTTAAAATTGTAATTTCAGTGATCGTCAAAGTTTAATTATCAACAGAGATGATAATTGGAGAGAAAAAATTGTAATTTTTCTACAATATATAGAATATTATAACTTTACAAATATACATATTTATGAAATATTTATATAATAAAAAATCATGAATTTAATAATGTATGAGCCAAATATTTATGTTAATAATAAATTTATATCAATTGTCGATAATAGCATTCTTCAATTACCTTGGGCCCTTGGGGCCCTTTTTATACCGCTGAAAATTTACAGGGTTGACGGTCTTTAATAGTGTCTCGTCTAGTATTCAAACTTCGACTTTATGCCAAGAACGAAAAAAATTGAAAAACAGTTTTATTATCGGCTCCTGATGTCGACTGTTAACAATATTTTCTTTATATATAACTTTTATACTTATTACATATAAAATACTCTTGATTTGGACTAGGAATTACATAAACAAACTGAATTCCTCAGAATTAGACTTACATATCTAATAAGAAAGATAGTTGGAAAATTTTTACATATGTTGCATGCAATATTGATAAGTAAGATAAGTATTACGTGACACGCAAATCGTATGTGTTAATTAAGTCCCTGAATCGATAAAACAGACGACTTTAGGATCTCCTTAGACATTATTTAAGACAATTTTAGAAAAAGAACTATTTCTTGCAAGGATACAGTAGTAGTGTTTTCTGCAATAATATAGAAATACTAACACACACAGTGGCCAGCCAATCACGAAGCATATATGAGTAGTCCAGTTATACGAGCGGTGAACGATCTGAAGTTTCTTTAGTCCTGGTTTCATAAAGGCCGAAAGTTGAGAGCGGTTGTGGATTTTGACAGTTGACATCTTTACGGTGTTCTCGACTGACTCTTTGACGTATGTCTGCATGACATGACGTAAGCCGGCGAGATATATTCTAAACACGCTGTGTATTTTATCGATTAACCGTCTGAAAGATGACATTGTGCTAATTTTGCTGATTGACACATACGAAGAAGCAACGACGCAAAGACCGGTATTTGCAGGCATGGGCGATGCTCTCGCTGTTGTCATTACTTGAGAAACGTCAGAAGATCATTGTATGTCTTTGTATGCATACATGCTGTGCGTTTGATATAAAAAATCATATTAACTCTGATTGTATTGGCAGCTTAGTCGTTCCAGAAACTTCACCATGGCCTCTGCCACGGAACAGCAGCAGCAGCAGCAACAGCAGCAGCAGCAACAGCAACAAACAACACTGGAGTTTTATCAGGCGATGGCCGACTTTAAAAACATGTTTCCACAGATGGATGATGATGTGATAGAGGTGAGAGAACTATCGACATACTAAATCCATTTCTACTAATTTAAATTAAATTCAAATTTGATTAACTTTTTTTATTCTTTTCTAGTTCTAATTAAATGAAGATTAATTAAAATAAGACTAAGAATATGGCTGCATTTGGTTTAGATATTTATACATTGTATAAGCTTCGTTTTATCTTTATCATTGTTACATAAGAAAGATAGAATTATAACAAAAGCAGCCTAAATTAAATCAAGAAAATGAATCATTGATATAAATACATAATGTAGCTACTGTTATGTGGTTTTATTCTAGGAATATATTTGTATTTTATTATATATTTGCAGGCTGTACTGAGATCCAATCAGGGAGCTGTGGACACCACAATCGACCAATTGCTTACCATGAGTACTGACAACGAGAACGAGAAAATCAGGAGCGAGTTGGAACAGAAGGAAGAGCTTCCAAACCAAGTAATTGCGAAGTCACCCAGGAAAGACTCGAGCAAAGCAGCATTAAGAAGCAGCGTTCAAAAATGGCAGCCTCCACTGTTGGGACCATTGCCGGACACCTTTCTAAGGCTCCCCCAGCAAATATCTGATGATGGCATCGACTCGGCGTATTTGCAAGAGAATACTATGCTAGAGGACGAGAGGATCGCTATGTTTTTACAGAATGAGGAGTTCATGGCGGAGCTTCGTTGGAATGAAGATTTCCTGTCTACATTAGAACATGGTAAAGAATTGAGGAGACCGCAAGGAAGTTCAAAAGAGAAAATGGAACGTTTTCTTTCTCTTGTAGACTCAAAGCTGGAGAAGTGTAGCAACCAGACCGGTCACGATGACGAGGATCTGTTCAAAGAAAGACTGAAAAATATGGGCAAACGTAAGCAATGAATTGAAAAACTATTATTTAAGTTAAAAGTTATATATACATATATATATATATATATATATATATATATATATATATATATTATTTTTCTAACAATGAAAACCTTTGCAGTATCCCGACGTAAATTCGCGCAACTTACGAAGGTGTTCACTCGCAGTAAGAAACGCGGCGGCAGACAATTGTTACCACCGACAGCTTCTTGCGACGATCTTTTGGATCCGGAAGAATCATCCAAACCTCAGTCCTAAAGAGAGATCTATATCTATAAGATCCTGTTGGAATATTTGTTCTTGTTTCTCGTCATCGTGAGACGGCAAATTCAACGACATTTGCAGCTTAATTTAGATGTCATATGTCACGGAAAGAAGCATATCTATGTCGTGACTTGCGATAGACGAGATAACTATCAGGGTCGTGTAAGATATAAATTAATTAGCGATTCAGGTTTATAGCTCACTTGATGGTTGACAATTAGCTGTAGAGATAATGGAATTACAAGGTTTTAACTTAAAGGTGCGTCAGTGAAACAAAGACTCACCGAATAGAGTGAATATCGAGTAAAACGCTTGAAACGATAAAAAAAAATTATCAAAAAACTGTATCTCGGTAATCATGCAGATATACATAGGAATTAATTAATCTTAAAGCATTAATCAATCTTAGTGCGTTAATTAATCTTAATGTATTTTCTAGTAAAGACACAGATCTGTTTCTGATAAATTCAGTGTGATATTTTACGATGTTGTGACGTAAAGTTTATTTTAATAGATTTTATATTTTGTTATTGTACGTTGCTTGCGATTATCCATTACTATTACTGCATATTATTGCGTATAATCGTTTGAAGACTGACACAAGAAAGTTTTACAGAAATCTATCGAGCGATAATTTCGATAGAATTTTTTATCACTGATATTGGAAAAATACTTAATTCAAATTAATAACAGTCATCATTGTTTTACTTAAGCGTAATGAATAAAACAAATAAAATTTTTATTGTACGCAAAATATGCAATGCGTCTTGCTTTCTAGCATGTACGGCTACGAAAGTAATTGATGTTGTATATATATATGTTCATGTGCATCGTACACCGATAGTGCGTCAATGTTAATTAGCCACAATAGTTTATTGAAAATTTAAAAAAAGCGCAACATCGATCTGAATTGGAAAGAAAATATGATTCTTTTGAAAATTCGATTTTCGAGAAAATAGAGATCTGATCTGGTGAGATAAACAATTGATTCGTCAAGATAGAGATAAAAAAATGGATGAAGGTTTATGTTATATTCTCATGAAATTTTGCATTATTCTAAATAATTTGCCAAATTCAAAATTTAAGACACTACACGAATATTAGATGCCTTCATTCATTCAGCCTTTCGATTCTACTTGCGATTGCAAGTAGTAATTGCATCTCTTTTAGACATAAAACCTAGTCATTCAGTCTAGCCATTATTTATTGAACAAAAGCTTTGTTATTGTAACGATATCGTGTGAATGTAGAAAATATTTATAAAAGTGATTGTAGACAGTCTAAGTAATTTACAACATGTGCTATGATGACAAACACGTATAAGAATAAATTGGAAGAGTTGGAATGAGTATTATATTTATTCAAAATTTCATTTGCATTCAAAAATTAGGAAAGAAATGGAAAGCACATTTATCTAAATCATCGTAACTTGTGCTAACCACTTCTCTCTTAATAATCGTGAAATCGACTTGGATAACTGGCCCAAGAGCACAATATCGAAATATCAAAATGAGCAGATTGTCTTGTGTTACGAATCAGGTTGCTTGAAAAACACTCTAGCACCAGAAAGACTATAGTACAACAATTGAAATTCGGCGTTTCTTTCATTGAGACGTTGGAGAGTGAGCGCCCTGGTTTGTTGAAGCTTTTCATCGCCGTGGTCATCCTTGCGTTCGGCTACAAGCTTTTCCTGGGCGATGTGCTGTTCAATTGTTTTGAACCAATGAAGGCCGTCCAGTTCAACGCTCTGATCGAGCAATGCATTGATATAGGCAATACCCATGGCAAAGCCATCGTCAGTGAAAGCTGCGCCGGTCTGATTCTTCTTAAACATCTTCTCTTTATTGGATACGGAATTGTCGACGAAACTGAGCGTTAGTGGCGGCACGATGGCGTAGAACTGCTGCAGATGATAGGACTTGGTGTCACGAAATGCCGATGCAAATACGTCGACTAGCAACTTGAAGTATTGAATACCCTCGGTGAAATTACGCACTAGATCAGCGATGTCGTTCTCCAGCCGTCTTGCTGCAGCTTGTGTTGTGGCGCTATAATTTAGTCCACGACAGAGCAATTCGAATGGCATTGTTTTTTCGATATCTGGCAGGAAAGATATTGCGTTAGAGCTGGCGTGAAGGCCGCCGGAGCGAATCAACCGCACATAGCCGAGTGCGTTGCCAATTTGCGTAATCAGCTGACGAAACTGATCCAGGTAACTCAGCCCGTCGGCAGTCATCCCTAGTTTTCGGATACCCTTTTGGAATTTCTCTGCTCGTTCGTATGTGTATGGAGCGGCGCCTGCTTCTCGTTGTGCTCGGACGAATCTAATATCGCGCATCAATCGCGACTTGATGTGTTCATCGAAGAGGAACTGCGAGAAGGTGTGCAGTTTTACACGCAAAAACTGGTAAACGAAATTTACCGTGGTGCTCATGATGCCGGTGCCATGGGTGCGAATTGAATTAGCGATATGCCGGATGCCGATGGTGTTTAGATGCTTGTTGCTGCTGCTGTGTTCCACGAACGTTTGCGTGTTCAGATTGTATAGATATCTACAATGAAACAATATGAATATACTGATTAATTTCTAAATATTAGTTAATAACATAAATTCTTATACTATCATATTTAACAATTCTAGTTACCTGGAAACGAACACATGGATGTTACGCATTATCTCTAGAGCGTCCAGACCTTGTTCAAGAGTCTGCGTCGGCAGATGGTCCTGTACCGTGTCCAGGCCCATCTTATAACTGGCTAACGCATGCATCGTCCGATAGGTTCTCCAATCATGTAGGGCCACTGTCGTCAAATTGTAAAACATATCGTCCAGGTAATGTTCGACAAATCTCTTTGTACAAACCATGGTTTCGGCCAAAGGCAACGGTGGAACTCGCACCACCCTGCTACCGTCTTTTGCGCCAATATTAAAGGGATTCGTGGAGTCCAGTTTAAGATGAGCATGCACGTGCAGCCGTAGGCTAATCTCGATTTCGTGGCAGGCCGGTTTTAATACACTCTTCACTAGGCTCTCCCGGAGTTCTGCAATCCGGTTTACCTTCAGCTCAGCGAATTCCTGTTCACTCATGGCGCTGTTGAAGGCGGCGAACAGATGTGTAATATGGTAAACGCCAGTATTGCTATCGACGACCGAAGAGAGATAAGCGGGGAGCATGTTCTGATGATGCAGCAGGAGTGAATAATCGCTGTGTTCATCGACTAACTCATACAATTCGGCCACGGCATCATAACTATCCAGCAGAAACCGTAATTTGACTATTTCTTCTTCGCGGAAAGTATCAGTCAGTTGAGTTGCGCACGCTAATGCGCAACGCACTATCAGCCGTCTATCTGCGCTCGCTGAACCACTTATCAGCCGCATACTCAGCCCTATCAGCGATAGCGCATCTAAGCGTTCCCTGCTGTAACTCTTGTCCCTCTGAACAAGAGCTTTTCGCGCTGTTTCTAGCATAACTAGCACGTAGTAAGCTAGGTATTGCAGCACTTGCGCCTGCGATTGCACTACAACCGGCCCGAGTGCGTAAAACGTCGTCTGGAGGGACTTTTGTAACTCCACGAGTCTGCAAATTAATTGTACTGTGCCACGACTCATCGGCTTCGACAGCAAAGCGTGCAGATTCGTCACAAATGCAACAGTTTCTCGCATCTGAGACAGCAAAGTCAACAAATCCGTCAGCAACGTACGCTTTTGTCCGATATCTGATACCTGGAGATTGGTCCTTGTAAGGATACTCTGCATCTCCACGCACCAGGTCGTCCCTCGTTGTATCAGATTGTTCACCGTGACAGACAATCTTTGTGTTCTTGCCTGCAGAATCTTTTCGCCAATTTGTGAATTTATGGCATTGCCAATTTCCTTTGGCACGACGTTGCTGAGAAACTTACTAGGCACCCACATCACATTCCCCACTAATGTGACCGCGTAGAATTTCTTGTTGGTCTCCAGCACCCTTTTGATCAGTTTCTTATCACAAGCGCCGAACAGCTTTATTACCACGGCGACACCGACGTTGACTCTTATCCAGTTCTTGTTCAATGCAGCACAGTCGTTGGATTTACTCTCCACATCTGTAATTATATTTTTCAGATAACTGATGATCTGCTCACTCATGACTGCACCTTTATTTACATCCATCACATGCTCGATCGTCTTTAGAAACATATTCTTTCGTAGCAATTTCTCCTGCAAATCTTTGAGCAGATGATCAAATGTTTCCAATTTTGTCTTGGTGACATCAAACTGCGATGGATTATGCATCATAGAACGCACATGTATTCTATACTTCTTCCACTGATCCAATATTGCTGGTTGAGCGTCGATGATCTCGTCGAGAGTTACAAGGATAACAAATAGATCTATGAAGTCTTCCAATAGAACGGGTAAATAGATTTCATGGACGGCGCCGGATAGACTTGCCAATTGTTGGGTAGTCAAGTGTACGACAGCTGACATTCGATTGATAAAAACAGATAGATCTAGGAGATCTGACAATAATTTAGTCACACCAATAAGATCGTCATCTATGCACCTTTCTCCATGAGCAAAGAGCTTTGCATAAAAACCAGCAGCTTCCACTTTCAGCAATCTGATTTCTCTGCATGTTCCTGCTATCGCTGCTAGCAGCTTGGATAGAACTTTGTTCTCCATTTCCACCAAGGACAGGATGCCAATATCTTCCGTCGATTTGTAGACTAGACGTAGAGGACCTTCTATAATATACTGTAATGTTGAATCACTCTTCCAGGATTTCTCCACCAGATTCTCAAAGAATTCTCCGTATTTTCGTAGATGCATAGCACCTGCGGCTTTATAGATGCCTTCATCTTTTTTAGAGTTCCACGTCGGTGCCTCAATCATTTTTATTTATTAAAGTTGTAACTTCGGCAATTTGAAGATTGTTAGAGGCACTCTAATTATAGAATTTTTATAATTAATACATATATATTATAAATTTATAAAATATGATAATCATATTGAAATTCTTATTTCTTTCAATAAAATTTCTTTGACATATAATAACTTACCTTGTTTATATTATATGTTTGTATTTTTTATATAACAATTATGATACGAATCTTTTATATTATCATTTTATGCATTCAAACATAAATAACTATACCTCATATTCCTTTGTTTCTATACAGTATCCAATCCATTATTCCATCAAACTTCAGCTGACGCCTCTCACTGACATTGTCAAGATAGCTAATCTAATGTAATCAGATGGAAGCATACATGTCCTACTATTAACAACAGATGGCAATATTCTTGAGAAGTGAGGAAATATCAACAGTCGATATTTTCTTTCACTCAGTCGATTAAATTGTATCTTAAAACTGAAATAAATCCGTTAATTTATAAATTTTTATTTACTTATCTCGAGCAAGGATTGCGAAGTAACAAATAAAATCTAATCTTTCTCCGTATTGATATTTTTTTATTATATCAGTACAAGACGTTATTTTATTTTTAAACAAAAAGTGAGATAGAAATTATATGATGCCGATTTTGTTGGCGACATCGAGCGCATCATAATCGCGCGTTAGACGCACGTATGCCTTCTTTCTGCCATCCGGCCTCATCAAAGTATTCACTTTTGCTACATCGACATCGTAAAGTTTCTTAATCGATGCCTTGATGTGATATTTGTTGGCGTGGTCGTGTACGATAAAGACTAAGGTATTATTGTCTTCAATCTTCTTCATCGCTGCTTCCGTCGTCAATGGGAATTTTATGATGTTGAATGCGTCCATACTGAAATACAAATCATAAAGATGCAATGATTTCTCAAAATAAATTTATATATACACATTTATTTATGAAGTTTCGAGTGAATCTCACTGTAAACCCTACCGATTTCTGTTTGGCACAGATTTGCGTGGATATTTGGGATTTCTAGGTGGCCTGAAAGTCTTGGGCCTGTGGAAGTGAACGGACGTCCTAATTTTCCGCACCCTAGAGCCATGAACTCCCTTCAAGATCTGTAAAGTAAATGTGACTATTAAATTCATAATATTTGATACATTCTTGCTCTTGATATAGTAGACTCATTAATTGTTCAGTACTATGTTAAAAAGTTATTTTCATGGAAATTCAAAGAGATTCCCACATTTAAATTCATCATTGAAAAAGATAATATGTCTCTCAAAGAGAACAAGTCCAAATTGATTAAATTATGACAAAAATATAAAATCAAGTAATAATTAATGTTGCCATATTAACATTATTTTAATTTTCTTGTTTACCTTGGATTAAAATATTAGCAAGATAAATGTCTAAATTTCTATTTTAAGAAGTACCTTCTTCTGAGCCTTAAGAGCTTTCTGAACTGGAGTTGCTGGTTTTCCACCCTTCGGAGTCTTCTTGGTAGCCTGTACATTCTTCTTGGGTTTGCTAATCAATGGCTTGCTGGCAAGCTTAAGCACAGGCTTAGCTGCAGGCTTGGCAGCCGGCTTAGCGGCAGCTGCTGGTTTGGCAGTTGCCGGCTTCTTTGCAGCCACAGGCTTGGCCGCAGGCTTTGTCACCTTCGAAGTAGATGCTGCTGCTGTGGCTGGTTTCTTCTCAGCCTTCTTCTCTGTCTTCTTCTCTGCAGGCTTACCTGTAAAAGAAAGTGATGTAGAAACTGGATCAATAGTCAAATGGATACATAAAAAAAAAGAAAGATCTAAAGTAAATTTATTCTCAAAAATACTTTTGAAGTAAAATTCTCTACCTCTTGATTCTCCAGTCTATCTTTTTACCTACACAATGTACTCTTTGCTTCCTGCTGATCGATTGTGTATCTTGAAACGAGGTGAAAATTACAAAATTGAGCAAAATCACTAGAGTATTTATAATTTCATTACAGTCAACATTTAGCGAATTTGCTCACTTTTATAATTTTCATATCGTTTCAAAATACATAACCGACTATCTGTTTCCTTTCTTCTCTTTGCGACCATTTTAGTGACAATTTTAGTGTGTGTGTTGTCACATGTATTTTATTTTTCTCAAAGTTTATCGATTTTTATCTTGAAAGATAAGAAACGAAGAAACAAGGCAAATGGCAAAAAGAAGTAAAAAACAAATTGTAGCACATTGTAAATTAAATTTATAGGTTATGGTACATGCGAATCTTACATCAATTAGTGTCGAACAAGCAATGTGGCAGGTGAGATTCGCGGACACAGTGAATAAAAACCGGTGGATAAAAATCATGAAATGTTCTTCTGAGAATCGTCATCGTTTTAAACAAAATGTAAGAAAATGTGCGTATATTTGACCACATGGTTCTGGATCGCGTTCCTCAACCCCGAACTGCGCGACGTTGATACGTTACATTTGTATTGATTGATGATTTTTGAAAAACGCCTTTTCAGCTTAAAAACGTGCACTCAGAAAGAAAAACGAACGTCACGAATTACTTTTAAACCTACCTGCCTTTTCCGTGGGCTTCGGTTTCGGAGCCATCTTGCTAGAAAGGAACGTCAAGCTTCGTCCGTGGCGGAAATGCAAATTCCAACTACGTTAGTCGTTGATCGACGAAAAGGAAGAGGGCGACTCCGTTAAAATTCCGGATCAATTAGTGATTTTTTTTATTCAACCGATGAAATCAGTTGGAATCGTTTTGGTTGTACAATATACTAAAAATATTAAGAAACTAGGTAATATCAGCTAATATTAAACAAATTTTGACGATAATCTGTGAATTATCCGAAATCAATTGCAAAAAGCAAAATAATAAATAATTTGACTTATAATGGTCACATTTTGCTGCAGTTTTAGGTCAATGCTTTTAAATGAGTAAGTAGATTCAAATAAATTTTTGCATGAATATTTATTATTAATATATATATATATATATATATATATATATATATATATATGACATTTCAAAACTTAATTTTTAATATTACTTTAATATTACTTTTTAATATTACTTTTTCATCAAATTTGCAAATATTAAGTATTGTGTAAAATGCGATTTTATTAGAATCAAAACAAACAAAAAAAAATTAAAAAACTTTTAAATTAATAAGAGAACTGTATTCAAATTTTACACATATATATATACTTAAACGTAATAATACAATAGAAAAATTTATGAAATTTTTATATTTTTATTTTATGTTTTTATATATTGTCTTTATAGAAATTTTTATGACATATTTTTACTGAATAAGAGATAAATTTATTATATATATATATATATAT
>Ga0157363_1001162_pt1 | contig 21561 bp, 14 predicted proteins | sample AttsexASBM1_FD_111477 | JGI IMG/M metagenome (GOLD analysis project Ga0157363, IMG submission 111477) | Fungus gardens microbial communities from leaf cutter ant in Ribeirão Preto, State of São Paulo, Brazil - Atta sexdens ASBM1 | ecosystem: Host-associated > Fungi > Mycelium > Unclassified ... | reverse complement strand
CTGATAGAATTAGCGCGCTTAATTTTTGCCACCAACCGCAATTCGCGTGGGGATTCCGCAGTGACCGACAAAACCTCTCTCAGCTACAAAGACGCCGGTGTTGATATCGATGCTGGTAACGATCTGGTTGACCGTATTAAAGGCGTAGTAAAGAAAACTCGCCGCCCGGAAGTGATGGGTGGGCTGGGTGGCTTTGGCGCGCTCTGTGCGCTGCCGCAGAAATACCGCGAGCCTGTGCTGGTCTCCGGAACCGATGGCGTCGGCACCAAGCTGCGTCTGGCGATGGATCTCAAACGTCATGACAGCATCGGCATCGATCTGGTTGCGATGTGTGTGAACGACCTGATTGTGCAAGGCGCTGAGCCGCTGTTCTTCCTCGACTACTACGCGACCGGCAAACTGGATGTGGATACCGCTTCTGCGGTGATCACCGGCATCGCCGAAGGTTGCCTGCAGTCAGGTTGTGCGCTGGTCGGCGGTGAAACCGCTGAGATGCCAGGCATGTACCACGGTGAAGACTATGACGTGGCCGGTTTCTGCGTCGGCGTGGTGGAAAAATCAGAAATCATTGACGGTTCGAAAGTGCAGGACGGCGACGTGCTGATCGCACTGGGTTCAAGCGGCCCGCATTCGAACGGTTATTCGCTGGTGCGTAAAATTCTGGAAGTCAGCCAGACTGATCCAGAAACCAAACAGCTGGATGGCAAACCACTGGCCGATCATTTGCTGGCACCGACTCGCATCTACGTGAAAAACATCCTCAGCCTGATCGAGCAGGTGGATGTGCACGCGATTTCTCACCTGACCGGTGGCGGCTTCTGGGAGAACATCCCACGCGTGTTGCCAGACAATACTCAGGCGGTGATTGACGAGAAGAGCTGGCAGTGGCCGTCCGTGTTCAGCTGGTTACAGCAGGCCGGTAACGTCAGCCGTCATGAAATGTATCGTACCTTTAACTGCGGCGTGGGCATGATCATCGCGCTGAGCCCGGCCGATGCCGATAAAGCGGTACAGCTGATGACCGACGCTGGCGAACAGGCGTGGAAAATCGGCGTGATTAAAGCCTCTGACTCAGAAGAGCGAGTGGTTATTAATCCATGAAAAAACTGGTTGTACTGATCTCCGGTAACGGAAGCAATCTTCAGTCCATCCTCGACGCCTGCGCAAGCGGGCGTATTAACGGCAGCGTCGCTGCCGTTTTCAGTAATAAAGCCTCGGCATTTGGTTTGACGCGTGCGCAGGAAGCCAGCGTGCCGGGCCATAGCCTCGCCGCCAGTGACTTTGCCGACCGCGATGCGTTTGACCGCCAACTGATGCAGGAAATCGATGCCTATGCGCCGGATTTGGTGGTGCTGGCCGGTTACATGCGCATTCTCAGTCAGGCGTTTGTCGCGCATTATCACGACCGGTTGCTGAACATCCATCCGTCGCTACTGCCGAAATATCCCGGACTGCATACCCATCGTCAGGCGCTAGAGAATGGCGATGAGGAACACGGCACGTCGGTGCACTTTGTTACTGACGAACTGGATGGCGGACCGGTGATTTTGCAGGCGCGCGTTCCGGTATTTGCTGAAGATGATGAAGAAGAGATCACCTCACGTGTACAGCATCAGGAGCATGCGATTTATCCGCTGGTTATCGGCTGGTTTGTCGATGGTCGTTTGCAGATGCGTGATGGAAAAGCCTGGCTGGATGGGCAACCGTTGCCGCCTCAGGGTTACGCACACGAGTGATTTTCATCTTATCCAGCCGCTTGCAGACACGTTGCCCCGCTTAATTCACCCCAGTCACTGGCTGATGTCAGCGCCTGGGGCTGCTAAGACCTGTTGCCTTTCTGCGCCCTGAAAACGTAGAGCAACTTGCTAATCCCTTAACCAAATCTACCCGTAATGTAATCTTCGGTTTTGCGCGCTTTTGGCGAGGTGAAGATGCGGTCGGTTTCATCAAACTCCACCAGTTGCCCGTTATGCATAAACGCCGTGTAATCTGACACGCGTGCCGCTTGCTGCATGTTGTGTGTCACCAGTACCAGCGTGAAATGCTGTTTTAGCGTGGTCATCAACTCTTCAATCACCAGCGTAGAAATCGGATCGAGCGCCGACGTCGGCTCATCCAGCAGCAATACTTCCGGCTCAATGGCAATGGCACGCGCAATCACCAGACGCTGCTGCTGACCGCTGGAGAGCGTCAACGCATTCTGTGCCAGCTGATCTTTCACTTCACTCCACAGTGCCGCTGCACGCAGTGCACGTTCACAAGCTTCGTTCAGCACGCGACGATCGCGTACCCCTTGCAGCCGCAAACCGTACACCACGTTCTCGTAGATCGATTTCGGGAATGGATTCGGGCGCTGAAATACCATGCCAATCCGGCGACGCAACGCAGGCAGATCCTGATTCGCCTGCATCACCGCATGCTGATCGAGCAGAATTTCACCTTCAATGCGGCAGCGATCAATCACATCGTTCATGCGATTAAAGCAGCGCAGCAGCGTTGACTTGCCACAACCGGACGGACCAATCAGCGCTGTGATGCGGTTTTTCGGGATGTGCAGATCGATATTGTTCAGCGCCTGGCGCTCACCGTACCACAGCGACAGCTGGTTAACGGTTAACGCGATGTCGTAATCGGGCGTCATCTAAAAACCTTTCTAGTGCGTCATGAGGCGGTAACGCTCGCGCAGCCGATGCCGCAGCGCCATCGCCAACAGATTGAGCGACAGGATGATCACCACCAGCAGCAAGGCGGTGGCATAAACCAGCGGTCGGTCAGCGTCGATATTCGGGCTCTGGAAGGCCAGATCGTAAATCTGAAAACCGAGGTGCATAAATTTGCGGTCGAGGTGCAAATAGGGGAACACCGCATCCACCGGTAACTCCGGGGCCATTTTCACCACACCCACCAGCATCAGCGGGGCGGTTTCCCCTGCTGCACGCGCTACAGCTAGAATCAGGCCGGTAAGCATTGCCGGGACCGCCAGCGGTAACACCACGCGCCACAGCGTTTCCGCCTGAGTGGCACCCAGCGCCAGCGAGCCCTGACGCAGATTATCCGGGATGCGTGACAGCCCCTCTTCGGTAGCAACAATCACCACGGGCAATGTCAGCAGTGCCAGCGTCAACGCCGCCCACAGCAGACCGGGCGTGCCAAAAGTGGGATTAGGCAGCGAGCGCGAGAAGAACAACTGGTCGAGGGTGCCGCCAATGAGCCAGACAAAAAAGCCCAGACCAAACACGCCATACACAATCGACGGCACACCGGCGAGATTCACCACCGCGATGCGCACCAGCCGCGTTAACGCATGACGTCCGGCATATTCGTGCAGCCACACCGCCGCGACCACGCCCAATGGCATCACAATGATCGACATCAGCAGTACCATCAGCACGGTGCCAAAAATCGCCGGGAACGCCCCGCTCTCGCCGCCACCTGATGTTGGGGAATCGCTGACAAATTGCCAGATTTGACTGAAGAAGTGCTGCAACTTCTGCCCAAACGACATCGCATTTGGATACCAGGCATCCACCACCTGCGCCAGCGGAATGATGTGATCCTGTCCCTGTACATCGCGCAGCACCAACGTGTCGCGTTCGCTCTCATGTTGCAGATGGGTCAGTTGTTGCGCTAGTGCGCTAAAGCGCCGTTGCAGCGCCACGCTGTTGGCATCGAATTCCGATTGATCCTGCAGGGTGAACGTGCCGCGCTGACGTTGCTCATCAGCTTGCTGCTGCAGGCTTTCCAGCTGTGCATTGAGGCGCGCCATTTGCACACGACGAATGTGGCTGGCCTGACGTAGTTGCTCATGGACTTGCGCCAACCGCTGATGCAGCAGCGCATCACGATCGCGCGCGGTCAGCACTTCATTGTCTTCCCGCAGTTCAATCAGCCAACCGTAAGCGTTGCCGCCGCTGCGGCGCTGTAAAACCACCGCATCTGCCGGGCGACGCGTTTTCGCCGCGCCCTGGCTATACAGCACACGGAAATCCGGTGCGGCAAAATCGCGATTGCCCGTTTTCACCACATAGCGCCACTGCTCGCCCTGCGGCTGTTTATGCAGCGTTTCGCCCAGCACCATCACCGCCGAGCCTTCCGGCGGCTGGAACAGATATTGATCCACCGGTTGTGGCCAGAAGGCGCGCATGCCCTGCCATCCCAGCAGGCCAATCAGCAAGGTAAACGCCAGTAAACACACGGCCACCGCACCAGCAGTCAGCCAGCGCCAGCGATCGTTTTGACGCATCGCTTTCATACCTGTCCCTCATGCTGGCTGTAGCGCTGGCGCAGACGCTGACGAATCAACTCCGCGACGGTGTTGATCACTAAAGTGAATACCAGTAACAACAGCGCACTCAGGAACAGAATTCGGTAATGCGCACTGCCCGCTGCCGCTTCAGGCATCTCAATGGCGATGTTAGCCGAAAGTGCACGTAATCCGGCAAACAAGCCGCCTTCGCTGACCGGCGTGTTGCCGGTGGCCATCAGCACAATCATGGTTTCCCCTACCGCGCGGCCAAAACCGATCATCAGGGCAGCAAAAATGCCTGCTGATGCGCCTGGCAGCACCACACGCGTCAGGGTTTGCCACGGCGTGGCACCCAGCGCCAGTGAACCTTGCCCCAGCGCGCCGGGCACGCTGAATAAAGCATCTTCTGACAAGGTGAAAATCAACGGCACCAATGCAAAGCCCATCGCCAGCGACGCGACCAATAAGTTGCGTTGTTCATAATGCGCCAACCGCTCGCCGATATCCGGCCACAACTGCGTGGGCAGCCAAAGCGTCAGGAGTGTGACGGCCAGCAACACCGGCAGCAGCAGAATCACCTCGAAACCTGGGCGTCGCCAACGCGCTGGCAAATGCGGACTGAGCACGCCGCACAGCAATAAAGTCACCGCCAGCACCAGCGGTAGCAGCAACACGCCGACCAGCGCGGTACTCACGTGCGGTGCCAGCCAGACGCCGGCAATCAAGCCAATCACCACGCTCGGCAACGCGCCCATCATTTCAATGCCCGGCTTCACCCAGCGGCGTAATCCCGGAGACATAAACCATGCGGTGTACATTGCCGCCGCCAGAGCCAGCGGCGTGGCAAACAGCAGCGCCAGCGAGGCGGCTTTGAGTGTACCCAGCACCATCGGTATCAGACTGAATTTGGCCTGATAGCTGTCGCCAGCCGCAGTGGATTGCCATACCCAATCCGGCTGCGGATAGTTTTCGTACCAGATTTTTTGCCACAGATTGCGCCAGGTGAAATCGGGCCACGGATTATCCAGCGCAAACTGTTGCCACTGCCCTTCCCGTTCAATAATCAGCGCATCGCCGCGGGGTGAAAAGGCCAGCGCCTGGATGCCCGGTGCCAGCTGACGCGTCAAAATCGGCCCCTGCTGCTTGCTGGCGAACAGTTTGACCTCACCCGCTGCATTAAAGGTGGCAAACACACGACGCTGCGCCTCAGGCACAACCTTCAGCGCATCCTGGCTGTGATCAAAGGTATGAATTTCCTGCAACCGCGGCCCTTTATCGCCTGCGATGGCAAACCATTGCTTGACCCCCTGGGTATCCTGAATCAGCAGTGTGCGGCCCCCGGTGAGGATATGCAGGCTTTGCGGACGCTGGTTAAGGGTCTGCGTTTCACGCAGCTGAGCGCCCTCAGGGGTGATTTGCCATACACGCAGCAAACGCCCTTCGCTGGCGTACAGCAATGTGCCATCGGGGGATAACAGCAAATGCTCGGCTTGCTGCTGTGGCAGCAAAATCTGATTAACGGTTTGCTGGTTCTCCAGCGTCATTACGCTGATGCCTGCCGGCGTTTGGGCGGCAATCCGCCATTGGTGATCGCTTAGCGAGGTGAGCGCCATGGTGGTGACCGCGCCTTGCGCCAGATGCAGCGGACGATCACCAAACGGGAAGAACCATTGACCGTGGTTTTCGTGGATCAGCGGTTGCATCAGCAGCAGTGCGCCCTGCATATTGAGCAATACGCTATTGCTATTGCTGCTGTTGGCCGCCGCATCAGGATGCTGTTGCAGCACCAGCGCCTCAGCGGCGGGCTGCCCATCGAGTGGAATAAAGCGCGCCTCGTTGCGGCTGATGCGCCAGCCGAGATGCCCATCGCTGCCCATCGCCAGTACCTGGGCTTTATCCCAAAGCTGCATATTGGTGGTAGCTTGCATGCCTGGCGCGCTGAAAAGGGGTAACACCACCCAGATCAACCAGAAGAATAGCAGCAGCATCAGCAGCAAAATGCCCACGCCGCAGCCTGTCACCACGCGACGAACAAACTGATCGACAGCGCGGCGACGGCGGTCGCTGAAATGGACAGGGATACGATTTATGCTCATGCAGGCCAGGTTACAGGTGAAAACACGTCGCTATGTTGCCCGTAGCTGATTGATAAGACAACCTTTGGCGTTGGACAAGCTTGCCATACTCTCGCCATAATGGTGACGGACACTGAGCGGAGGCGCATTTTTGCGATTTTCCCGCCGGACAATCCGTCCAGCAACAGCCTCACGGAGTCAGAATGGGTCAGGAAAAGCTGTATATAGAAAAAGAAATAAGCTGGTTAAGCTTCAACGAACGTGTATTACAGGAAGCAGCGGACAAAACGAACCCGCTGATCGAGCGCATGCGCTTCCTGGGAATCTATTCCAACAATCTCGAAGAGTTCTACAAAGTGCGCTTCGCCGATCTGAAACGTCGCATTCTGATTGGTGAGGAACAGGGCACGCCGACGACCCTTCGTCATATCCTGAAAAAAATTCAGCTGCGGGTGCAGAAATCGGATCAGGAATTCGATGCGCTGTACAACGACCTGCTGCTGGAGATGGCACGTAATCAGATCTTCCTGATCAACGAACGCCAGCTGTCGCCGAATCAGCAAGAGTGGCTGCGCTATTACTTCAAACATCAATTACGCCAGCACGTCACGCCGATTCTGATCAATCACGACACCGATCTGATTGAGTTCCTCAAAGACGACTACACCTATCTGGCGGTCGAGATCATTCGCGGCGACGATATTCGTTATGCGCTGCTGGAAATCCCGTCTGACAAGGTTCCCCGTTTCGTCAATTTACCCGCTGAATCACCGCGTCGTCGCAAGCCGATGATTCTGCTGGATAACATCCTGCGCTATTGCCTGGATGAAATCTTCAAAGGCTTCTTCGATTACGATGCGCTGAATGCCTATTCGATGAAGATGACGCGCGATGCCGAGTATGACCTCGTTACCGAGATGGAATCGAGCCTGCTGGAACTGATGTCCTCCAGCCTGAAGCAGCGTCTCAACGCAGAACCGGTGCGCTTTGTGTATCAGCGTGATATGCCGGATGCGATGGTGGAAATGCTGCGTCATAAGCTGTCGATTTCGAACTACGATTCGATTGTGCCGGGCGGCCGTTACCACAACTTTAAAGACTTTATTGGCTTCCCGAACGTCGGCAAAGCCAATCTGGAAAACCGTCCGCTGCCGCAAATCCGTCACATCGGCTTTGATGGCTTCCGTAACGGTTTCGATGCCATCCGTAATCGCGATGTGCTGCTCTACTATCCGTATCATACCTTTGAGCACGTGCTGGAGCTGTTGCGTCAGGCATCGTTCGACCCAAGCGTGCTGGCGATTAAGATCAACATTTATCGTGTCGCTAAAAACTCACGCATCATGGATGCGATGATCCACGCGGCGTACAACGGTAAAAAAGTGACTGTGGTGGTTGAGCTGCAGGCGCGCTTTGATGAAGAAGCCAACATTCGCTGGGCAAAACGCCTGACCGAAGCCGGTGTGCACGTGATCTTCTCCGCGCCGGGTCTGAAAATTCACGCCAAACTGTTCCTGATTTCACGTCGTGAAGGCAATGAAATTGTGCGTTATGCGCATATCGGCACCGGTAACTTCAACGAAAAAACCGCACGCATTTATACTGACTATTCATTGCTGACCGCCGATGCGCGCATCACCAATGAAGTGCGCCGCGTGTTCAACTTTATTGAGAACCCGTATCGTCCGGTGACGTTCGAACACTTACTGGTGTCGCCGCAGAACTCGCGCGACATGCTGTATAAGTTGATCGATGCCGAGATCGCCAATGCCCAGCAGAAAAAACCGGCGGGCATTACGCTGAAAATCAACAACCTCGTCGATAACGGCCTGGTGGATCGCCTCTATGCCGCGTCATCTGCGGGCGTGAAGATCAATTTACTGGTGCGCGGCATGTGTTCTCTGATCCCTGATTTACCGGGCATCAGCGAAAATATTCGTATTACCAGCATCGTTGACCGTTATCTTGAGCATGACCGCGTCTATATTTTTGAGAGCGGCGGCGAGAAAAAGGTTTATCTCTCTTCCGCAGACTGGATGACGCGTAATATCGATCACCGTATTGAGGTGGCCGTGGCGATCCTTGATCCCCGCGTGAAGCAGCGCATTCTGGATATCATTGCCATTCTGTTGAGTGATACCGTGAAAGCGCGCATCGTGGACAAAGAACTGAGTAACCGTTATGTTCCGCGCGGCAATCGCAAGAAGGTGCGCTCGCAGCTGGCGATTTACGATTACATCAAGAAACTGGAACAACCCGAATAACGCCTATGCCAATTTCCCATAAAAGTACGCCGAAACCGCAGGAATTTGCTGCCATCGATCTGGGCTCAAACAGTTTCCACATGGTGATTGCCCGTGTGGTCGATGGCGCCATGCAAGTGCTGGGGCGCTTAAAGCAGCGTGTGCATCTGGCCGACGGGTTAGATGCTAAGAACCGTTTAAGCGATGAGGCAATGGAGCGCGGCTTGAGCTGCCTCGCACTTTTCGCGGAACGTTTACAGGGATTCAGCCCGGCAAACGTCACTATTGTCGGTACGCACACGCTGCGTATCGCCACCAATGCCGAAGAGTTCCTGCAGCGCGCCGCAGAGGTGATCCCCTATCCGATCGAGATCATCTCTGGCAATGAAGAAGCCCGTTTGATTTTCATGGGCGTGGAGCATACGCAGCCGGAAAAAGGCCGCAAGCTGGTGATCGATATCGGCGGCGGTTCAACCGAACTGGTGATCGGTGAGGATTTTGAACCGCAGCTGGTGGAAAGCCGCCGCATGGGTTGCGTCAACTTTGCCAATCTCTATTTCCCGAAAGGGGAAATTTCGCCTGAACACTTCCGTCGCGCGCGTTTGTCCGCAGCGCAGAAGCTGGAAACCATGGCCTGGCAGTATCGTCTGCACGGCTGGCAGTATGCGCTCGGCGCTTCAGGCTCGATCAAAGCGGCCTGCGAAGTGTTGATGGCAATGGGTGAGAAAGAGAAGCTGATCACGCCGGAAACGCTGGAGATGCTGGTCTCTGAGGTGCTGAAGCACAAGTCGTTTAATGCGTTGAGCCTGCCGGGCTTGTCGGAAGAGCGTAAAGCGGTGTTTGTGCCAGGGTTAGCGATTCTGTGTGGCGTATTTGATGCGCTGGCAATTCGCGAACTGCGCCTGTCTGACGGCGCGCTGCGTGAAGGTGTGCTGTATGAGATGGAAGGTCGCTTCCGCCATCAGGATATCCGCAGCCGCACCGCGCAAAGTCTGGCTAACCACTACGCTATCGATAGCGATCAGGCACGCCGCGTGCTGGAAACAACCGAGCAGCTTTATCTGCAGTGGTTGGACCAAAATCCCAAACTGGCGAATCCACAGCTCTCGGCGTTACTGAAATGGGCTGCGCTGCTGCATGAAGTCGGATTGACCATCAATCACAGCGGCATGCAGCGCCATTCAGCTTACATCCTGCAGAACTCCAACATGCCTGGTTTTAATCAGGATCAACAGATGCTGTTGGCCATGCTGGTACGCTACCATCGTAAAGCGGTGAAGCAGGATGAGATGCCGCGTTTCACCTTGTTCAAAAAGAAACAGTTCCTGCCGATGGTGTTCCTGTTGCGTCTGGGTACGCTGCTGAATAATCAGCGCCAGGCCACCACCAAGCCGGACTCGCTCAAACTCAACGCAGATGACAGCAACTGGACGTTGACTTTCCCGCGTGGCTATCTGAGCCAGAATACGCTGGTACAGTTGGATCTGGAGCGTGAGCAAGCCTACTGGAATGATGTCACCGGCTGGAAACTGACGCTGGAAGAGGAGTAATGCGGGCTGCTGGCCCGCTGTATCGCTATGACAACACGTCCCGATAACTATTTCGCGGAAAAATACGGTCTGACGCCGACCCACTCCGAAGTGCTGGCTGCATTGCCAAAACTGGAAGTGGGCAAAGCGTTAGATCTCGGCTGCGGCCAGGGCCGTAACAGTCTGTTCCTGAATCAGCACGGTTTTGACGTGACGGCCTGGGACAGCAATCCGGTCAGCCTTGAGCGCCTGAATAGCATTATTCAGGAAGAGAATCTGGAGAACATTCGCACGGAATTGTGCGATCTCAACCAGGTGCGTTTCAACGGCGGCTATCAGTTCGTGCTCTCCACAGTGGTGATGATGTTCCTGCAACCGGAATCCATCCCACAGCTGATTGCCGATATGCAGGCCAGTACGCTGAAATATGGCTATAACCTGATTGTGGCGGCGATGAGCACGGATGATTATCCCAACTCGCAGAACTTCCCGTTTACGTTCAAATCCGGTGAGCTGAGCCATTACTATCGCAACTGGCACATCGTGAAGTACAACGAGGAAATCGGTGAACTGCATCGTCGTGATGAAAACGGCGATCGCATCAAATACCGTTTCGCCACGCTACTGGCGCAAAAAGCCAGCTATTGATGACGAGGCCGCGAAATGCGGCCCCATCTGATTTTGATCAACGCACCCTTAACCATTACTGCTCATTTTTCACACAGCAATTGACCTGACGATCTAACTGTGACTAAATGTTGCCATCGCCCAGCCGGGCATTTACAGGAACCACCCCGCGTGAACAGCGCCATCCCAGCACGAAGACGTCCCAAAACCGGTACCATGACTCGCATTATTTTGCTGATCAGTTTCTTTATTTTGGTTGGCCGTCTGATTTTCATCATCCCCGGTGCTATTGAGCATCATCAGCAAAAAAAAGCCGCACCTGAGCCGGTCACCACACTGAGCACCAGCGATTCGCGCTAAGGAAGTTGCGGGTCATCGTTGCTTGCCGCTTCACATTGCCCGATTGTGACAATGCTGCTTAATGCGCCCTGATTACCCGCAACGCGCTACACTTTGACCTGACTTTACAGACACAAGGGACGCGTTATGTCTGCTCCGTATGCACAACAATTAACTGAAATCCGTCAGCGCATCTTGCATCTGCTCCTCAGCGAGGACGATCTCGTTGATGTGCTGCTGGATAAATCTATCGATCTCAATGCCGCCGAGTTGCGGGAGATCACCGACTGGCGCCATCAGCTGGAAGAAGAGCTGCATCAACTGCACGCAGCTGACTTAGCGGATATCCTCGAAGCGCTACCTGAACAAGAGCGTCTGGCATTATGGCGCCTTGTGCCCTCCGAACAGCGCGGTCGCGTGCTGGTCGAAGCCTCTGAAACCGTCTGGGCCAGCCTGACGGAAGGTATGACTGATCGCGAGATTCTGCACGCTATTGAGCCGCTGGACATCGACGATCAGGTATATCTGGCTCGCTATCTGCCGCGTGATTTAACCGGACGTTTACTCACCACGCTGGAGCCAAACTTGCGTGCACGCCTGCTGGAAGTGATCGAGCTTGATCGCGACCGCGTGGGCCAGGTGATGGATTTCAATATTCTGACTGTCCGATCTGACGTGACCCTCGCCACCGTGCAGCGCTTTCTGCGCAAGCGCAAAAGCATGCCGGATGGTACCGATAAAATCTTTATTACTGACGAACAGAATCAGTTGCTGGGTGAGTTAACACTCACCGACATTTTACTCAACAAGCCAAAGACGCTGGTTTCTGACGTGATGAATGCGCGCCCGACCACCTTTCAGCTCGACGACAAGGCCGAAGATGCAGCCAGTGCCTTTGAGCGTTATAACCTGATCTCTGCCGCCGTTATTGATGCGAAAGGTAAGTTGATTGGCCGTATCACCGTGGAAGACGTGATCGATCTGGTTAACGAAGAGAACGAAAGCAACATCCGTAAGATGGGCGGTATCAGCCAGGGTGAGGACGTGTTCGCGCCGGTGCGCAAAGCGGTGGGTAAACGCTGGGCGTGGCTCGCCATTAACCTGTGTACCGCATTTATCGCTTCTCGCGTAATTGGCCTGTTTGAAGAGACCATTTCTCAACTGGTGGCGCTGGCGGCGCTGATGCCTATCGTCGCCGGGATTGGCGGTAACACCGGTAACCAAACCATCACCATGATTGTGCGTGCGCTGGCGCTACATCAGGTGGAACCCGGTAACTTCTCCTTCCTGGTGGTACGTGAACTCGGCGTGGCCCTGATTAACGGGCTGTTCTGGGGCGGCATCATGGGCAGCATCACCTGGTTGATGTACGACAATATGCAACTCGGTGGCGTGATGATGCTGGCGATGGTGCTTAACCTGCTGCTGGCGGCGCTCATGGGTGTACTGATTCCGTTGGTCATGACCAAGATGAAACGCGACCCGGCAGTAGGTTCCAGCGTGCTGATCACCGCTATCACCGACACCGGCGGTTTCTTTATTTTCCTCGGTCTGGCAACGGTGTTTTTGCTGCACCATTAAATCAAAGACAGTGCGCGTAACGTTGCAGCGCTTGCTGCAAATTGAGTTGCAACGTTGCGTGCGCCAGTTCGCTGATGCCCGGTGTTACGCGGGATGAACCACGTTGATTTAACCACTCGACCACATCGATAAGGTGCCACAGCGCGGTTTTACCATCATGAATTGGACGTGGAAACTGCGGGCTGTGAGTGAGCATTAACTTCCGCATATTTTGGCGCGATACGCCGATCAACTCGGCGATATCCGTAAGGCCGACCAGATCGGGGGCCGCTTCAATCAGTTCGGCATCGGGTAAAGCCTGAATGACTTCGGCTAAAGCATCGCGAATCGCTTGCTGTGCACTCTCCGCTTCCCGGCAGTACATCAGACTCAATTTACCGGCTACGCCAGTGCCCACCAGCGCATCAGTGCAACCGGCAGCACCGAGTCGCTCCAGGGCTTCGTCATCAGAAACAGCGTCACTCAACTGAAAACGTAACGTGAATTCAAATTCCATTTTTACATCCTTATCGTTTCACTCTTGAGCAGTTATCCACCACTCGCTTTAACATCCTGGCATGATTTTCAGGGCTCTTAGGCGTGCTCCAGATGCAGGTAATACAGAAATCACCGCATCGACACTCTGCTGAATTCTCCGGGCAATACATTTTTCCCCACGCATGATGCCCACCCTGCGCAATTTTCCATCCCTGAACTTCTGCATAACGTAAAACGCTTTCAATCTCTTTGTGCGGGTGTCGCTTCCTTTCTGACATTGCATGCCACCTTATACCTTGAACATTAGGTTGTCAACTGACAACCACCTTCAGTTTTCAGATGCTATGTCATCAGCATTTAAGGCGTGAGAGAACAAGAAGTGTCCTGTGATCCCGGATTTAATTTGAGGTTGGATACCAGCGCACAAAATCGAGCGCACCTGAGTTCAAGCGCATATACACTTAGCGCTATCACTGACCTGAGGGAGAAACAGCATGTTTAAAGTTGATGATTTTGTGCAGTCGAAGACCGGTGGCCCAAAGATGCAGGTCACACGGGTTGAAGGTGAGTTGTTATGGTGCGCGCGTATTGACGATCCCATCAAACGTGAGATCGAAGTCAGGGCAGATAGCGTGAATTTGTATCACGAAGAAGGCGATTTCGGCGTGTGCTGATTCTTCCGTTGCGCGATAAATAGCGCCGCTACTGGTCAGTGCACCCTGCCATAGCGGCGTAATTTATTGTGTAATGCCTGGTTTTGCTCGCCATGAATGACGCGCTACGCTGCTCGGTGCGGTTAATGACGCCCTTACATTGTTTGGTGCGGTTTTCATAAAGTGCGCATTCATGCGTACCAGGTTAAAGACGCACTCACTGGCTTAAGTGAATGGCATTACGCAATTTTTTGCATGACGTGAACGCAGACAATCACGGATTGTCCTTTTGCAGATTATCTTGCCCAATTCCGCCAATAAACGGCAAGCGCAGTTTTAATGGCGCGAAGTCCAGCCCCAGATTCAATCCCAATACATTCACTTCCAACCCTTCTTCCGCACCCAAGGTAACGCCTAACACACCCAGCAAGGACACCTGTAACCCACGCCCCGACGGTGGTAATCCAATTGGATGAAGCAGAGAGCGATAGTCTTTGCCTAACGCATTAGCAGGCAAATCCAGCTTCAACGCAGGCACTTCACGGCCAATGTGCGCCATAAAGGTGTTGCTGTTCGGCCCCGGCCACGCGTGGTAGGTCTTTGGCCACGGATAGGATTGTATCGCCGCTTCAATTTGCGGGATCATGGCTTCTGCCGCTTTACCACGATGGTCCACCAGCAGACGCGGTTTCGCGCCGTACCAGTAGCCATCTGGCAAATTCAAATTTCGCCGCACTTTGTCATCACTGCCCCAACTGATCACCTCATAGCGGTTGTATTGGGTCTCGCCCGCCCTTTTGAAAATGATCCACGGATGCACCGCCACCGCCCCTTTCCAACCATAGGTGGGCGCCGCATACACTTGCACAATAGCCTCATTAACGTATTGATGCGGGTCCGGCGCTAACCCAGCCGAATCCCGCCGCGCGGTGGCCCATCCGCCACGTTCAGTGGTCAATTCACCCGTGAGTGTGGCCTGAGCCAGGCTTGCAGCCAGAGAGAGCAGCACAATACAGAGAAACGACAGAAAAAAGGCTTTCAAAGGCAGCATCGACGGCATCCTGATGAGTAGCAATTCACCTGCCATCATGCCCTGTGACAGGTGAGTTTGTATTCACCAACTATGCTGTAATTGACGACTTGCGCTAAATGCTCCGAGATTTATCTATCCAGTTTAAGCCAGCGCTCTTCCAATCTGGCCAGTGCTGTGATTCCGTCTCCCAATCCTATTGAAAGTTTGAATTCTGAAGGCCACTCTCCCGATATTGATACTCTGGCTTCTTCTAACTTGCTGACAAATTTTAGTTGGCCATAAATGGTTAGATGGCCCATAAACATTTCGGCGATTTCTCTGCGTGTCACATTTTTTGGTATTTGTAACTTACGTAACACCAATACATCTTTAAGATGCATTTTCATTATTTTAACGGATTGGATTAAGAACCTAGCCATTACAATTAAAACAGCCAATATAACCACGACCTTTAATACTTGTATAAATCCATTATATCTAACAAGAAACTTCACAGCCCAAATAATGAGGCAAGCAAAAAAAACAGCCGTTGATAAAAACAAAGAGAAAAGAAGGAATCTTTTAAAACCAAACATTGCGGTTAAGAATAACCTTGTGGTATTCATTACTTGCAACCAATCCAAAATTAAAAAACCAAGAACAATATTTATTACAAGTACATATAAATTACTTTGATGACAAATATCAATTGCACATAAAACACTCATGAACGATTCATTATCAGCTTTCACATACGACATTATACCAAAAACAAACAACGACAGAGCCATCATATACCGACTTATAACGACTATATCTGATGAAACACTCCGCCCTAGTGAATCTAGAAAATACATTCTATTTTTTTCATGACCGGATTGCACCGCAAGTAGACGACGTTTGTTTAAAAGTGACTTCCTGGGGAATATAACAGACATCAAAGCTATGCCTATTGCATAAGCCACACCGGTGACTATTGGGATAGGGGAGAGGATTAACGCGAGAATAAAAGAAAAAAATGACAGCTTAATATTAAAAATTCTCACTTTAGCTGCATTGTATACCCCTCGCAATGAATCAGAAAGTGATAAGCTCAGCAAAGTATTCTTACGCCCAAACCAATAATTTAAATCTGGTATGCTCATTACATAATTCTTAATTTCATTTTCCAGGCCCGCTTCCATTTTGGGTAAATGACGACATGACCGGAATGCCGTTTCCTGGAGCCAAATATCATTTCCTACGATAGCTTTTGACAAAATAGGCGTGGCTTTGGATTCTGAAAGCAGGCCAGTTGATTCCAGACATATTTTCGCCAGAATAATACTTTCACCGTGCGTAATATGATCCATAACAAAATCATTAAGATCATTTTCGAAAGGTTTGATGACTTCTCTTCGGGAACTGAAAGCGTCGATTAAAAATCGCAAGCAGTGAATGGCTCTCAACCTTAAACTAGCATCAGAAAAACTGGCTTTAATATCATGCCAACATAAGTCTGCAATTCTTTGTGCTTCAAGCTTATCACATAACTGTGCATATAAGACTAAAGCATCTCGACCACGAGAGTCTGTGGGTATGTGAGAAACGGGAATCTCATCGGGTTTGCTCAAAAGTCTTAACGTAACAAAATACTCTAAAAACCTGCGATGAACGAACGCAAATGATTTTTCCTCACCTGAAGTTACTCTTGCAATCCTGGCATAATCCAAAATATTAAGAACCGCATCTACTTTATCAGACTTGAAATGTTCGCTAATGACTTTTATTGGAGCTTCCAAGCCGAAATTAGATGATGAAAAAACAAACCAAGCTATATCAGTTGATACCGAAATCACATCATCAATCTTCAACCCAGCCTTATCCAATCTATTTTTACACAGTTCTAATCGATTCAATATATAGTCTTTAAAAATCTGGGCTTGATTTGCAGGTAGTGCATTATTTATTTCAATCCATGATCCTAATAGAGCCATCACAAAAGGATTTCTGGCCAGTGGAATTAAATCGGGGCGATCGCGGAACAGAACCCCTTTAACTCCTTGACTGAATTTTGGGAAGCGGCTTAATGCTTCAACAATACCTGTCTCAGAAAGAGGTCTGATTTCAAGTGTTTTTTGCGCTAAAAATGCGTCAGTAGGCCTTCTAAAAATCCTGGAAGATAGCACCCCTCTGGACAGAGGATGGGTTGAGATAAATCGGGAAATTACACTCGACAAAGAGTTAATCACATCCGAGTTTTCATCCGCATCAAGCAACTCTGAAATTTCATCAAACGAATCAAAGATGAAAAATAATCGACCGGAACGCCAAAGCTTTCTAAAATAGTGATCAACAAACTCTTCAGTGAAGACATCTCCACGATTTTTCACATTTTCAATCACAAATGACTCAAGATCTTTTAGGTCAAAACTCACTCGTTCTTCATTATTTAATTTTTCAGAAACCCACTCTCTCAAGTTAATGTAAATTGGTATTCTATTGGTCTTTTTCGATTCAGAGAGCATATCCTTGGCTAACTTTCTTAACGCAACGCTTTTGCCTGAACCCGGCGTACCTAAGATTAAAAAAGACTGAGTTTTTCGATCTTTTCTGATTGCATCCTGGAGGTTTATTATTCTTCTTCGCGAATAAACCCCAGAAGATGAAGAAACTTCTACCTCAGCTTGAAGTTCAGTGTAATACGCCGGACTCCAGTTTGTCGCACGGTCAATCGTTATTATATCTTGCAGTAATGCTGCACAAAATGCTTCCTGCTTCGCTTTATAGCTTTCCTCAGGAAAATCGTCTTTTAGCGGGACTGGATGGCCCCCGCTAATTGATTTATCACGCATAAAGTAATTAACAACAAAAATAACACCAAAAATAAATATGAGTAATGCTGGGGAAGGTTGATTCCCTAAGGATAATGATTTTAACCATGATGGGGCGCCTTCGAATTGTGGAAGACTGAGCAAATATTTTATAATTACATTTGCATAACCAACCCATCCCCCCCAAGAAGCAACCAGCGCAAAAGCACCAGTAAGACATACCATGCGAATTTTATTGGCGCCGTAGCCTGCTGGCATGACCAGGGGTCGAAGCAAAAAGACCATCAACATAATAAAGACAGCAAGAATAAGAGAATAAAATCCTGATATAAACAGTGAAGAACTCACTGCTACCACAGAAAAGACCAACATAAACAAAACAAACCGTTGATTCCCAGACATTATGTGTCCTTACCCATTAGTAAAATAGCATTAGTTTTATAATGAAATATGATGAAATCGCATCCCGTCACACCAATGTTATCAATGCCGATTTCTGAAAAAAAGAAAAATGATGATTTATATGATGATGTTATTTCATCAGTCGATTACCCACTTAAGTGAGGTCGGCTAATTTACAAAAAAAATGCCCCGGCCTAGGCCGGGGCATTATGGCGAAATAACACTACTGCATTATTCCCACTCAATCGTGGCCGGTGGCTTACCTGAGATATCGTAAACCACGCGAGAAATGCCGTTCACTTCGTTGATGATGCGGTTGGAGACACGGCCGAGGAAATCGTACGGCAGATGCGCCCAATGCGCGGTCATGAAGTCGATGGTTTCTACTGCACGCAGTGAAACAACCCAATCATATTTACGACCGTCGCCCATTACGCCGACAGAGCGCACTGGCAGGAACACGGTGAAGGCCTGGCTGACTTTGTTGTACAGGTCAGCTTTATGCAGTTCTTCGATGAAGATTGCATCGGCACGACGCAGCAGGTCGCAGTACTCTTTCTTCACTTCGCCCAGTACACGCACACCCAAACCTGGACCCGGGAACGGATGGCGATACAGCATGGCGTATGGCAGGCCCAGTTCCAGACCGATCTTACGCACTTCATCTTTGAACAGCTCTTTCAGCGGCTCAACCAGGCCCATCTTCATCTCTTTCGGCAGACCGCCCACGTTGTGGTGCGATTTGATCACGTGCGCCTTGCCAGTAGCAGAAGCAGCAGACTCGATCACGTCTGGATAGATGGTGCCCTGTGCCAGCCATTTCACGTCAGTCAACTTCAGTGCTTCTTCGTCGAACACTTCAACGAATACGCGGCCGATGATCTTACGTTTGGCTTCGGGATCGTTCTCGCCCGCCAGTGCATCGAGGAAACGGTTTTCAGCGGCAACGTGAACGATGTTCAGACCGAAGTGGTCGCCAAACATGTCCATCACCTGCTCGGCTTCGTTCAGACGCAGCAGGCCGTTGTCCACGAATACGCAGGTCAGACGATCGCCGATAGCACGGTGCAGCAGCATCGCGGTGACAGAGGAATCCACACCACCTGACAGGCCGAGGATCACTTTATCTTCGCCGACCTGCTCACGAATACGCTCTACCGCATCTTCGATGATCTTGGCTGGCGTCCACAGTGCTTCACAGCCGCAGATATCACGGATGAAACGCTCCAGCATGCGCAGGCCCTGACGGGTATGCGTCACTTCTGGGTGGAACTGTACGCCGTAGAATTTCTTCTCTTCGTTGGCCATGATGGCAAACGGACAGGTTTCGGTGCTGGCAACGGTTTCAAAGCCAGCCGGGATAGCGGTCACTTTGTCACCGTGGCTCATCCACACGTCCAGAAGCGGTTTGCCGGCTGCGCTGATGGCATCTTCGATGTCACGAACCAGCGCGCTCTGGGTCAGCACTTCTACCTGCGCATATCCAAACTCACGCTCGTTGGAGCCTTCAACCTTGCCGCCCAGCTGCATTGCCATGGTCTGCATGCCGTAGCACACGCCCAGCACCGGTACGCCAGCATTGAACACGTATTCTGGTGCACGTGGGCTGTTCAGCTCAGTGGTGCTTTCCGGGCCACCTGACAGGATGATGCCGTTTGGATTGAAGCTACGAATCTGCTCTTCGGTGACATCCCACGCCCAGAGTTCGCAGTAGACGCCCAGCTCACGCACGCGGCGCGCGACCAGCTGCGTATACTGAGAACCAAAATCGAGGATCAAAATGCGATGTTTATGAATATTTTCAGTCGTCATTGAGGCGTTTCCATTGGGATGGACTTAATAATAAAAGCGCCCGGCAGGTGCCGGGCGTTGAATCTTACGGGATTATGAACCCATGCGGTAGTTCGGTGACTCTTTGGTGATGGTCACATCATGCACGTGGCTTTCGTTGATACCTGCGCCACTGATGCGCACGAACTCGGCTTTAGTACGCAGATCGTTGATGGTTGGGCAACCGGTCAGGCCCATGCAAGAGCGCAGACCGCCCATTTGCTGGTGCACGATCTCTTTCAGACGGCCTTTATAAGCGACGCGGCCTTCGATACCTTCTGGCACCAGTTTGTCAGCCGCGTTATCGGTCTGGAAGTAACGGTCAGATGAGCCTTTAGACATCGCGCCCAGTGAACCCATACCACGGTAAGATTTGAACGAACGGCCCTGATACAGCTCGATTTCGCCTGGAGATTCTTCAGTACCCGCCAGCATAGAACCGACCATCACAGCGGCCGCGCCTGCGGCGATCGCTTTGGCGATGTCACCTGAGAAACGGATACCACCATCAGCCACAACCGGGATACCGGTGCCTTCCAGCGCAGCAACCGCATCAGAAACAGCGGTGATCTGTGGTACACCTACGCCAGTCACGATACGCGTGGTGCAGATTGAACCAGGGCCGATACCCACTTTCACCGCGCTCACGCCCGCTTCGGCCAGTGCCAATGCACCTGCACCGGTCGCCACGTTGCCACCGATGATGTCCAGGTCTGGATACTTCGCACGGGTTTCACGGATACGTTGCAGAACGCCTTCAGAGTGACCGTGAGAAGAGTCGATTAGCAGAACGTCAACGCCCGCAGCAACCAGCGCGTCAACACGCTCTTCGTTACCGGCGCCCGCACCAACCGCAGCACCCACACGCAGACGGCCTTCCGCATCTTTACAGGCGTTAGGTTTACGCTCTGCTTTCTGGAAATCTTTAACGGTAATCATGCCCAGCAGGTGGAAGCTGTCATCCACAACCAGCGCTTTCTCAACACGTTTTTCGTGCATTTTCTGCAGTACGATGTCGCGCGCTTCACCCTCTTTAACGGTGACCAGACGCTCTTTCGGCGTCATCACAGCGGAAACTGGCAGGCTCAGGTCCGTCACAAAACGCACGTCACGACCGGTGATGATACCGACCAGTTCGTTGTCGGTGTTCACAACCGGATAACCCGCAAAGCCGTTGCGCTCGGTCAGCTCTTGCACTGCCGCCAGCGTGGTGGTTGGCAGAACAGTTTGCGGATCGGTCACTACGCCACTTTCGTGTTTTTTCACTTTGCGAACTTCATCCGCCTGGCGCTCAATCGACATGTTTTTGTGGATAAAGCCCAGACCGCCTTCCTGCGCCAGTGCAATTGCCAGACCGGCTTCGGTCACCGTGTCCATAGCAGCAGACAGCATAGGGATGTTCAGACGGATGTTTTTCGTCAGTTGGGTGCTGAGATCAGCGGTGTTCGGTGAGACGGTGGAGGGAGCTGGAACGAGCAGAACGTCGTCAAAAGTGAGGGCTTCTTTAGTGATTCTTAGCATTGCAATATCTCCACCTGGGGGCGATTAAAACAGATAAAATATTGCCGCGGCATTATACAGGCCGAAATCGATTGCCTCCAGTGTTTTTTAGGAAAAAGTCTTGATCCTTCGGGTGAGCAATGTAGTATCGGTTGATTAACCCTCTGATTTAAAATTTGATCTACATCACATGTCGCTACCGCCAACCGCCAATATTTTTACTGTCAGCCGCCT
>Ga0157363_1001161_pt1 | contig 21564 bp, 11 predicted proteins | sample AttsexASBM1_FD_111477 | JGI IMG/M metagenome (GOLD analysis project Ga0157363, IMG submission 111477) | Fungus gardens microbial communities from leaf cutter ant in Ribeirão Preto, State of São Paulo, Brazil - Atta sexdens ASBM1 | ecosystem: Host-associated > Fungi > Mycelium > Unclassified ... | reverse complement strand
TGAAGATCCTTGGAAACTCATCACAAGGTATCAATCCGACTCAAAAACATCTACTTTATAAATGCTGTGTTCTTCCCAGAATTTTTAATAGATACAATAGAGGTGCATAGTTATAAAACCAAATTTGAAATCTATATAAAGCGATAGGAAGAACACAGCATTTATAAAGTAGATGTTTTTGAGTCGGATTGATACCTTGTGATGAGTTTCCAAGGATCTTCATGCACTTGACTGTAGACATTGCTTTATTAGCATAGAAGTTGATATGTTAGTGGAATGATAATTTTCTATTGAAGATAAAACCCAAGTACTTCCATATGCTTTTGGGTTTTAAGATGGATCCTCTAATGGGTGAGAGGTTGAGAGGAGGAGGATTGAAGAAGCCTTACAATCTGTTAAAGTGAAAGACTTCAGTTTTGGAATGTTCTACAATAAGACCAAATCTTTCAAGAAGTTTGGTCATTACATTGTAACTACAGAAGAGACAAGAGTTATAAATGTCAAGTGATTTGTTCTGAGAAATGAAGAGACCATCATCTACAAAAGAAATGATAGATACAGAAATATTAAGATTTTTTAGACAATTTTCTAAAATATAAAGAAAAAACAAGAGATAAAGGGCTAATAAAATAGGAGAAAGAGCAGATCCTTGGCCTACTCCTATATTCACATCAAATATAGAAGAGGTAAAATTGTTCCAGAAGTAATTAGTTTTCCTACCAACAAGATAGTTGGCAAAAAAGTTGACTACATGGTTGTCAAGTCCTGCTTTCTTAAGAATGCGAGTGAGAAGATGGTGATTTAAAGATGGAAAGAACTGAGCGATGTCAAAAGTGAGGGTACTAGTTGAGATGTTCTTGACCCAACCTGAACATATGATGTGTATAAGAGCTATACCTGCATCTATTGTAGATTTGAATTTCAGACTGCCTAATTGGCTTGGATGAATGAAATCATTAGATGTGACCTGGAATTGAAGCCTCTCACTAATAACTTTTTTGATTAGTTTGCCTAACATATTGAGTAGTATAATTGGTCTGAATGACTTTGGAGAATCATATGATTGCTTGTTGGGTTTGGGGATGATGACTATTGTCGATCTCTTAAAGTGAGATGGCCAATAGCCTAGATCGATAGATGTATTTGCAATATTAATGATATTGGTTAGACATTCGTCATGCTTGAGGATGGTCTTGAGATAGTTTCAAGACAACTTATCCAGTCCTAGAGTAGAAGAGTTATTGCAATTAGCAATTGTACTCCTGAATTTCTCTTTGGAAAACAGTGCCCAAAAAGATGGTGACTTATTGACAATCTCCTCAAGGACCTCAGTATCGATTTGTTGATGAAAAGCAGTATTAAATGTGGAGTGGAGAGCATTCCAGAGACTGTTGATGGTAAAACATGGTTAGTTTTCATACTTGATAGCTTCAATAGCCAGTAATTTGTGTTTGTTGATCCAGCTCATGAGCTCCCAAGATCCTCAATTTTTGTTGGCGATTTCTTGAATCTTGAAATCGAAAAAAGATCTCTTGGTGTCTTTGACTGTTTTCTTGAAACTCTTCCAATTCTTAAGCTTTCTTGATGTCCTATACTTGTCTAGAGATTGGCTACATTCCTTGTTCCACCACTTCTTGGAGTGTTTTGTAATATTGACTCAATTGGCATTTTTACCCCATGCTCACTCAATGTTTGATACAAGAAGATTGACTATATCTTCAAGTTTGTTACAATCTGTCAGATTAGAAGTATTGAGGTTTTTGATGATAGTCATAATCTCATTGACAAATATGATTTCTTCTTTGCTGTTCTTTGATATAAATAGCTTGGATAAATTGACGTTCTCCTCAGCAATGGGAATAGATACTGTGAAAGGGGCGTGATCTGAGATAAGACACAGATCAGAGTAAATCGAGTGATTGTTGAGTTCAATTGATCTGCTTCAAAGGAATATAAGGACGATAACTAAATTTGCTTCACCAACTATGTCAGAATACCTGGTAAGGACAGAGTTAGTTGAAATCAACAATTTCAAGTTGAATAAGTCCACTATGATAATAAGATTATTGCTAATGGAAGAATGATAAGGAAAAGATGAATCCCACAAACTATCCCTAATATTAAAGTCACCAGTCATAATGAGAAGGTTATTAATACTTGCCTCAGTATCCTTAAGATATTTTAAGGCTGAGTAAGAAGCATTAGAATAAATGTTCATGATGTAAGAACAAACATTATTGTTGAAAAATGAGATGAATAAGATATCTTTATGATTAATCAAGTTTTTACAAAGAGAAAAATGAAAAGATGAAAGCCTAATGTTGATATAAGCTAAGATTCTTGGGAAATCCGACTGATTTGTAGGGGTCCTGGCAAAAGTAAGCCAATTAGAATGGTAAGGTGTTCCAACTAGAACTTCTCCTTTACAACTAATAGAGCTTGGAATCATATGAAGAATTAACCATGGAGGTTCTTGAATGAAGATAATATTGAAGTGTGATTGGGTTTCTAGAATAGTATTGATGATCAGATAATTTTTTCATACATTCTGAGAAAAAATCTTTAAGTTGTCATAAATCATTGTGTATTGCTATTCATGACTGAAAAAATTGATTTTGTCCAATTTTCACAGATCTTGACATATTTCTTTTGATGTCATTCTCTGTTGAACCTGTTCTTCCAAAATGGACATAAATTGGAATCTGCTTGATGGTCACCTTGACAGTTGGAACATTTGAAGGAATGTGAACACTGCTTGCCTTTTTTAGTTTCTAGGCGAGATAGGTTTAATTTGTCATTGGCTTTACAACACCAACTGAATTCACAATGGTTGTTAGATTTATGTGGTCCATTGTACTTGATGCATTTAGAACCTTAGATTCTGCATGAAAATGTAGTGTGTCCCCATTTCCAGCAATTTTTACATTATAGAACACCAGGGTTCATATTAACTTCTCTAATTATAGTAATATATCTTCCTATATTGAAACATCAATTGATTAATCATTTGGCTCTGTTTCTGCTTTGAATATCCCAAATATCAATCCAAATGATCGACATGTCTGATTTCAGCAATACTTTGATGACTTATAGTTTGGAGGTAAGAGTAATGTTGTCAAAGATTTAATTTTGCTTAATAATGCTTTCCATGTCACTAAAGGTGAGATGATTCTGAGTTTTGTTATAAGGAAAGTACAGGATGCCTATTATTTTCAAATAGAACTTTGATTGAGGAAGACAAAAGACTTCAACTTGAAGAGCATCAATATTATCAGAGTTCTTAATATATTATTTAATGATTTGCAGATCTGACTATAAAGAAACCTTATTAGTAACAGCTGTAATGCTTAAAAAGTCAGATCAAATGAAGTCTACAAGAACTTCAAACTTTGCATTTATTTTTCATGAACTTTATATTGTTGTCATTACTCATGGGGATAATAACATGTTTTCTCGATGGACCTTTTGTAGTTATTTGAATATGTGGCTTCAATTTTGAGGTGTCTTTGATGATATTGTTGATTTGATCTATCTTCTTTGTGCCAATCAATAGAAATGTTTCCTTGATCTTAATAACTTCAAATGTGCTGATATTTTGCTTCGAGGCCTGAGCATATGACTTTGGAGGTTGCTTGGTAGTATTAGCTGGTTTGTTGCTTTTGAAGAATTTAGAGATTACATTGACCTCCTTCTAAGATTTGGCGGGAATAAGCAGGAAAATTCTTTCTATATTTGCCAGAAATGGTTTATTAATTTCCTTACTGTTTTTACTAGTAGCAGGTTAGATTTTTGGAGTAAACTTGGCTGCAATTTTCCTTCTAAGAGAGTTAGATTGTTTGTCAGCATAAAGAGAATCCCAATTGGCTTGATAAACTGAGAAAATGAAGTTCTAGATTGCTTTACTAATACTGTTTAAGTCTTCAAGATTATTTAACTTTGAAAAATCAATCTGTTTGTTAAAAATGTATCTAGTCATGAAGTTAAGAGAGTCCCTGATATTTTTAGAATATAACACTATATGTTCAATGGATTTATAAAGAGAAATAGGATGAAAGTTACCATCCCAAAGTTTAGGTTCTGTAGGCATATTAGAGTTGTATAGAAGTTGAATGTTGATGATTATGTTATCTTTAATGTATATAGCTTGACCACATGTAGGGTTAGAGGGTGGTTGTTCATTAAGAACATGTTAAGGGGTTAACTTATAAGAATCGAGGTTATCATGTCTATTTCTTATGTTGGCTTGCTGACTCAAAGTGCTTTCTTCTGGGATGTCTCATAGGACAAAGCAGAAGAATTATTGTCAATATTGATGTTTACATTCATAGCATTGTTGAGTTCCATCTTTTCATGGTACACAACAGAAATTTTCAAAGAAAACATTGAAGAGTTCCTAGATATATTTCTTTTAGTCGAGAGAGATCTACTTCTTACCTCATCATAATTGTTAGGAGAAGATTCTACAAAAAAGTCCATTCTTGTATTGTTGGAGTGAGATACAGTTGGTAATTCAAAGATTTGTAGTAGAATCATATTTGAAGGAAAAAAAGTGAATTTATTCTCTAAATTTCTTATAGGTACTATCATACAAGATGGTAGTACAAGAGAAAGAATGGTACAGCATTACACTCCATCCTAATCCTAGATAAAATAGAAGCAAAAAATAAAACTAAAATGAAAATAAAATATAAAAGAAAACAAAATATAGTCCAGTATTTGTAATTCTAATACTAAAACTACTTATAATTTATAGTTAGGTCTAAATTAGACTAGTAGTCTTATTACTACTGTTACTACTTACTACTAGTATCAGAGTTATAAATAATAAACTTAGTTTTATTTATTTTCTTCTTTTTTATTTTAATTTTGGTTTTTACTTTACTTTTTTTAATTTTAAATTTAGGTAAAGAGTATAATATGATGTTACATGTAATAGTCACATAAGTCACATCATCATATAATATAGAGAAGAATATAAAAGGTTCTAAAATAAATAATATTATATAGTATGATAATAATATAGAGAAGAATATAAAAGGTTCTAAAATAAATAATATTATATAGTATGATAATAATATATTGACTTTATAAAATACATATAAACTTTAAAATAGGTTAATTATAGTATAAGTACAAACTTTAGTCTGGAGTATATAAAATAGATTAGTTTATACTTGAAACTTTATTAAATTCTCTTATATTACTTAATATAGGAGTTATTTTTAATCTTTACTTAAGAATTTAAGTTATAATAGCTAGTTTTCTATAACTATTATATATTACTAATATCATACTATTATATGACTATTTTTAAACATATAACTAAAATAATAACCAATTTTCTTCTAAATTCTGATTTTTAAAATAGTTTTTTCTTTTTTAATATATCTTAATAATCTGTTTATATATTATATAATTATAATTATAATGATTATAACTAATTTAGAGATTGATATATAAGATATATAAAAAGAACTCAATAGAGTTTATATTAAATTTATACTACTACTTATATAGTTTAGATATAATTTATATACTATTTAACTTTAATTTATAATTACTTATAAAATATACTATAATATTTTACTTAACTAAGTCTAGAATAAATAATAATAAAAATAAAATAAATATCTTTATTATCTTTCTATATATTTAGTTATAGTTAAAACAGTTTATAATAGATAATTTAAGAAGTCAGATATTAATATATATTATATTGAGAAAAGTTGTAAGATTATAAAACTTTAATATACTAATGTTTAGAAAAGTAAAATTTATTAGTAACTTGTTATAACTTAAACCTAAGTATTAAAATAAAAACATATTTATATATTGAGTTCTTTTATATCACTTAATATAGTTTCTTAAAATCAAAGATAATAGACTTATTTCTTCTTTTTTTTATTTTCAATTTTTTTATTTTTCTTCTTTTTATTTCTTATTCTGAATAAAGAAAGAACAATCAAATATTGTTTTTTTCTTTCTTACTGCTATTTTATATAGTAGCACTTGAAAGAAATATATATTTTTCTTTTAATATAAATACTTAAATTACTCTCCAAGAATCTTTTGAAGATATTGATACTCTAAGAAGTTAGTTTGTAATCACAAGTGCTAATAGCTCTAAAGTATCATTAGTATATTCTAATATATCTTCTATAGTATATACAGAGCATATTTATACTCTTTCCAACAATTTTATCTAGGCTGATTAAGTTAAACTTAGAGAATTTAAAAGATTTGCTTTGTTCTATATATTCTTAAAGACAATAGAGACAAAATCTGCCAACTAAATTAATATAATTAAACTCATACTAGAACTTTATAATATGATATTTAATAACATATATATATCTCAAAACTTAGAACCTTTAACTATTTCTTATTCAGCAAATCAACCTATAGATTCACAATTGTAGAATAATAGTTTTTGTCCAATTTCTATTTTTGGTATTAATGAATACTTAGAAAGTAACACAAAGAATATCATCTATTCACTTTATAAAATGTTAGTCTTCATCAGGTAAAGAAAAATTGAGGATAAAATAGTAGAAAACATATCTTATATTGTAGAATTTGAATTCATTGTATAGAACTTTCTTTTCTTTATTTATAAGTCAGAATAAAATAAACTAACTACTAATAAGAAAAGCAAAACTTTTAGATAGTACATTACTATACAGTTTAATTCAAAGATTCCAAAGAATCAGTCAAACATCAATCAATCTTTATTAGATACTGGAAAACAAGTAAGTATCTTAAGATTCCATCTTTAATTTCTTCTAGGCCAAGCAAAAGTGTCTTGGCAAAGTTCAAGTTTCATAAGACTAATTTATTCTCTAACACATCCTTTAAACCTATTAGCCAATCTTATACTCAGACTTTTAAGAAGAATATTAAAAACATTGTTAAAATCAAAGAAAATTTCCTGAATTTATTAGCTCAAAAAGTTAAAGAAGTACATAAAGTTCTTAATAATTTAAAGAAGAACAAATCTAAATTAAACATAACAACTAAGAGTCCTCCCAGAAAACAAGTAATCATTCTAATGAGCTTATTAAATACTAATAAGTTTATAGCCAAATCTAATCAGCATATTGCTAATATTAACATATTTTTAAAAAATGTCAAATCTAATATCTTGGCTGATTTCATATGAACTGATAACAAAGAAATGATTATTACTAACAAAATAGTGGCCAACTCAAATTTCAGGGTTATTGAAAATTATATTAAGAATGTAGATGAGGTTGATACAAGCAAAGTCATAAGTCTAGACTTTCTCAATCCAAATCTTATTTCAAGATTTTGGATATTCTATATTATATTAAAAATACTAACCTATTTATCACACTAGATATTGTTGAGAAAATTATTCAAACTACTCATATTTTCAACAATGTTATTCTTGTGTTCTGATCTTGTATTATTAAAGTATTTCTCAAATCTGACATGTTTGTAATCTAGGTCAACATTTGGGATTTCTAGAACAGTTTAAAGGTAAAAAACCTCATCAATAGATGTTTTAACATAGAAAGTCATATTGCTATGGTTCAAAAAACTAATATGAATCTAGATGTTCCTCAATGTAAGAATTGTTGGAAATGAGATCATATAATATTTACTTATTGAGTATATGGAGCTAAGTATGTCAAATGTAACAGCTTTTATAAGGTAAAGTATTACAGAGAGATGGTATAGTATTATAAAGCAAATTTCAAGACTAACCTCTCTAGACTTAAAACAAAAAAAGATAAACCTTGTTTGCATTCTTTCAAGTGTATTAACTATAAAGGAAAATATCAAGCTGATTATTGTCTATTCTAGAAACATCAATTCAACAAAGAATGGTATACTAAGAAGTATCAACAGTTTTGAGAAGAAAGAAGCAAATCAATTCACTTAGTTGTGGGTAAAGAAGGATGATGATTATTAAAAATAGAATATTTGAAAGAAAAAACTCTTTACTGACATTATTCTTATTCAAGAACCTTTATGGTCTATTATCTAGACCATTTCTAGTTTGACATCTAAAGAGAGTGAAAAAATTGTTTATATTATGAATTATTCTTTGTAAATAACCTTTTCAAGACAATTAAGTAACAAAAGTGAATACCCTAGAGTTATCATATACATTAATGTTAGACTCCTTCAACTTCATTTTTTGCTCAAGAAGAATATTATGAATCATAGAAATATCAATCTTATTTCATTCTTTAATAATGGTATTATTTGCTTTATTATTAATATTTATTCTGACAATCAGCAGAATACCTTAAAATATCTTAAGGATATTGAAGTAAATTCCTTATTATAACAAAAGATTTAATATCAAGAATAATAATTGAGACATGTCATATCTCTATCATTTAGTATATGCTGATACTCTTACAGAAATTGCTGACTCATTTGATTTAAAGCTACTTATATCTATCATTCAAGTTCTAACTTGATATGCTGATAATCCTAATGACTCCAATTTGGTAATTGACTTAACGTTTCTTAGGATCAATTTGGAAGAAATTGACACTTGCTCTATTTTACAAAGCTTTTCTAACTATGCTTCTTAATAGTTGACATTATTATTAGTGAAGAATTTATTTAAGACAAACACCAAACTGTTATCAAAAATAGTGAGAAAGAAGATAGTTTTGTCAATAAACTCAAGAACATAGTAGGTAACATTAATATTACTAATATTTCTAATAGAGAATCACTAGAAAGAATAGTATAAAAATTCATCTCAATTTCTGAGAATCTCTAAAATAAGTATTCTATAGCATGATGAAACAAAGAGTATAGCAAAAGGCTGAACATGTATTGTTTATCAAAGTCAAGTTTGGACTGGAACTTATTTAAAGAAACAGTCAAGAGAACAAAAAGATTGTTCTTTAATAAGAAAATTCAAGAAATCACATCAAAGAACAAGAGATTATAGTACCTGGTAAACTAGGTCAAAAAGCACAAATTGCCAGCTACAGAAGCCATTTAATTCAATAAGCATCTGTGTATTAAATTAGAAGATTTTTGGTAAGCTCTCCACCAAATCTTCAATTCAGTCTAAAATTAACACATTAATTTACATTTACTTGACAAAGTCCTATCAAATTCTGTATTTGAGTGGCTATCTTTTTCTAAAGCAGAATTTACTAATTAAATTAAAAAATATAGTAGTTTATCCACCTCAAAACTTGATTATATATTATGAAGTTATCTTAAAATTCTAATAACTAATAAATACATCTCTAATATTGTCAACATTACTAATACATGTATCAATCTCAGATTTTGGCTCTCTTATTTCAAGAGATTTATATCTATCATTATCCCTAAACTAAACAAACTAACATATAATTTTCTAAAGACTTTTTACCTTATTATTTTTCTTAATATGCTTGGAAAACTTATTGAGAAAGTCATCAACAAAAGACTTCAAATTCACTCAATTGCTTCCAACTTTATTTATCTAAACTAATTAAGAAAATTAAAATAATATTCTACCTTAGATATAAGATTATATTTTTTCCATTATTTAACTATCAGCTCTTCCTAATAATTTTGAACAAAGCCAAATTCAATCTAAGAATTTCTATTTTTTTCCAATTATTTAATTAACAGAAAAACCCAATATGTTTCAAATAATTTCATCTTTTCTTTTTTTAAAGCAAATATAGGCATGAATTAAGATTCTGTCATTTTATCTGCACTTTATATTACTTCTATTTTTCATATTTTTGAAAATAGAACTTAAAACCTCTTATCTAGTATTTGGATGATGGACTTTTTATTTTTCAGGAAAAAGTTATAAAAAATCAAATGCAAATTTATTTTGTAGTTATAATATCATTTCTTCTTTTTTTAAATAATTTAGCCTCATAATTGAATATAACAAATCAGAAGTCTTTTATTTATCTAGAGCTATAAAGAACTTTAATCTCTCTTTTCTAAATCTCAGACTATTAGAAGAACCTATCTTATAATCAAAGAACAAGTGGAAATACCTTGTGTTTATATTTGATGGGAAGCTTTTGTTTTAACATCACATTCATTTCTATTCTAACAAATTTTTGTTGACAATTAATGGCATAAAAATATTGGGTAATTTTACCAGAGAGTTGTTGCTCTTACACAAATGACTTCTCTACAAAATATGCATCATGTTCATTGTGCTCTATATTTTTTAACTATAGTATTATAAAGAGACTCTTCTTTCTCATTCTTTCAGAAAACTAAGAAAGATGTAATACAAAGTAACACTTTGAATTATAAGTATGTTCCATATTTCACTCTCACAGTAAATTGAGACTATAGCTAGTCTTATTTCTATACATCTTTATCTTAACAAAGTTAGTAAAAGACATTACTTGAGAATGGTGTCTTTACCAGAATAACACACTATTAACTCACTTTTAAACAATCAATATTCAAAAAGAAGACAAAACTTCATTGACTATTAATAGGAACTTGATATTCAAACAATATCAGAAACTTAAAAGTTCTATTGTTAACTTAAACAATCACTTAAACAAAGTCTTCCTATTCTTTGATAAGCTTTCTAAACTTTCATCTGAATTTTGATTATTTAATAATTTCCCTAATCATTTTTCTTTTCATACAGTAAACTATAAAGACATAAAAATCAAGAATGCTTATATTTACACCCTCAACAAAATCTTCAAAGACTCTTTCTTAAATCCAAATATAATTCTTGTTATTTATAATTCACTATGCAGCAAATTTCACATTCATAAAAGTAAAATTGTTTTCAATTAGATGTAGAGTCAATCAAGTTGTTTAGGTCTCATATACTAAAAATATCATTATTATTATGGATGTCATCTATACTACAAAACACATATCTAATTTGTCTTTTTATTTATTTCAATTACATTCCATTACTATATTTTAGAATCTTAGAGCTTTCTTTAAAAAGAGTTCTAACAACTTCATCATATTTTGGAATTGTTCCAGCAGCACTAAATAGCATTCTTACTCAGCTGTTAACTAAACAGCTCAATATTGACTTTATTTTTCCATATAAATTGACATGGGATTTTAGTAAAAAAGAAGAATGCAATTTAATTTCATGAAATTAGCAAATGATATTTCAAACTTCAGATTACAAAGGGAATAATTTCTTTAATCTAGCCAATAACAATAACTTGCTTATCAGACCTACTTACTTAAGAAGAAGAGCTTAGCTTAAATATCTTAAGCACTCTAACTCTCCATGTGTACAAGCAACTAAAGCCATTATAAATCACATATCTATAAGTAAATATTGTCTAAGATTTTTCCCTAGAAAACTCTTTGAATGTTTATGCAAAATATATTCAATCAAATCAAGATATCATATTCTTTATGACTATAAAAGATACAACAAATATTGAAATTCCAATAGGATGTCTTTGAAGAATTTTGTCACTTTTCTTGAATTTAATATAGAAGCATTCTCCTTCTATAAAAGAATTACTTAATAATAGTTCACTATTATTATTTTACTTAGTGTAAATTAGTATCATCTAAAGTTTCTTTTTCATTTTTTCATTTCCTATTTCTTCTGTTATTTAATTATATTATAAATACTATAGCCTATCATTGTATTCTATATAATAAATTGTTAATTTTTAAAAAAGCAATATAATATCATATATAACTATTATAATAGTTATAGTAATATAACAAGATATAACAACTATCATATGTTGGTCACACATATCATAGTCACAGTCACAATATCATATGACATGTTAGAAAAGTAATATTATACATTATTATTATAACTTAGATTTTTGAATAAAAACAAAAGACTATTTTTATATTTGAGTAATATAAAAGAACTCAATAGAGTTCTAAGTACAAACTAGTCTACCTTATATACCACAGACTATAGTCTATGTGTATACTACAACTAATCTATCCCAAAGTATATATGCTTTCTATAAGACTAATATATTGTTACTATACTGTATAATATCATCTGTTCTAAAACTTTTTACAATATTTTCTGTATCACATAATATTATAACCATAACTGTGACTTATGTGACAACCATGTGACAGCTGTCACATCGCTGTCACACATTGTAACTTATATAACATTATACTACTTCTTTTACTTAAGTTTAAAATAAAAAAAGAGAAAAGAAAACTCAAGATAATGATTCTTATCTATATAACTCATAATATTTAGAATAGACTAAATAGTATACATAGACTATGTACCAGAGATATATAAAGTAAATACATTTATATTAGAAACTCTATAGAGTTCTCTTATGTTAATCAATACAAGATTCCTTTTTTGACTAAACTCTTAGTTATAATAGTCTATATATATCTAATTTATCCTAAAGCTATAACTAAGTTCTTCTAGTAGTTTTTTACAAGTCATATGAATGTGTGACTGTAACTGTTACATATGATGTCACATCACACCCTTAGCTAAGTCCAAAGAAAAAAATAAGAAAACTAAACTATAAAGAAAAAGAGAAATTGAAAAGAAATTATAAAAGTAGAAAATGTCTAAGTTTACTTTGAAGATTTCTGATATGACTAGACTGAGACTAAAGAGCACAACATATTATTGCTACTCTAAGTTCTATCTCATATAAAATATATTCTTACTTTTTTAAGCCTAATTGTACTATGCCTCAAGTTAAATTGAACTGTAGCAATCTAGGCTTACCTATTACTAGTATTCTCTAGTATATTTCTTAGTTATCACCTGTGCTCCAAATTTCTTAGTACTTATATATATAATGAGAGATTGTATAAATATAGGATTGAATTATGATAGGTCTAGATATCAGAAAACAAATAAGAGATAGTCTATCTATAACTAGAGTTAACTAGATGGACAACTATAAAAATTCAACTTGTTTAGCTGTGAACAGATCCGCAATATGATTTTGAAGGACTTAAAGATATTCTTGCAAAATGTCTGAAAGAATAACTTCCTCATCAACACTGTTCTTGAGGTCAATCAAAACTTCAATATCATATTCATCCAAGAACTATCATAGACTACACTCAGAACCATTCCCAGCTTAACAAATTATGAAGGCATACCTTTAGTAGGCATTCCCAATCATCTGAATTGTTGTAGCAACCACTCGCTGGAACAGCACTCGTAGTTTGCTTACTTCAGCAAAGCTCTCAACTAGCTATCTAGTAGTGGGGATTACAAGAGAACTCGACAAGGAGCCCTCACTATATTATCCACTATATATATACATGGCTCCTGATCCATACTACAACAATATCTATCTGGCCCTTAAGTCCATGCCGCTACCTCATGTCCTATTACTCATCCACATGTGTTTTCCTTAAGGCCACCATGCTTCCTACATATGCCCTGATGTTATACTCTTAATCTCCGCTGTACATGTGCACATCATGTGTACACCATGAGTGTTACGATTGATGCCTCCTAGAGACAACATGAACATGGGCAAAGGGTATGACAACAACAATCAGCTGCGCTGAAGTAGTCTCAGTCAGCGCCTCATATAGTAGATGCTACAATCTAACCTAGTTCTCATTTTCTCCTCACCATTTCCTCATGTGTTACATCTCATGTATGCCTCATGGTTCCAACAACTAGTAGTATATATAGCGTAGATACACTCCTGTATCCTTATGCTTTACCACTTATATCATTTCCCTTATACTTTCTCAAGTCTTTGCCTTAGTTGCAACCTGAGCTTAAGCTTAAGGTCATTACAATGAGGAACCCATGTCCCTTGACATCACTCCTAACCCTAACTCCTATCTAGACTCCTCTCAATCCTTCTAGACTGTTAGTCTTTCCAGACCGTTCTAGACTCTATTACATGACTTCCAGGTCATGTGCTCTTCTTCCATTGTAGACTAATAATTAATTACTTATCTATGTCTGGCTAACCCTAACCCTAGCCAAAGTCTGTCCGCACTCTCGTCTTATAACATGAATTGGCTTACTTTCACTAGAGAGCTATGCTCATCCAATGACTATCTAAGAGTTATTATTTATATCAATGTCAGACTTTCTTTGTTCCATTTTTCTCTCTGAAAAAACATTATTAATCATAAATACATTCTACTTGCCTCATTCTTTAATAATAATAATATTTTTTGGATTATGAATGTTTATTCTGACTTTTTTCATTTCACCTTAAAGTATTTCAAGAATACTGAGGTGAACATTACGAATTTATTAATTATGACTGGTGACTTTAATATTAGAGATAGTATTTGGGACCTGTCCTTCCCTCACCACTCAGCTATTAGTGACGATTTTATAATTCTAGCAAATTCCTTTAATTTAGACCTATCAATCACTACTCACCGAATTTCTACTAGGTATTCAGACACAACTTGTGAAGCAAACTCGGTCATCAACCTCATATTCTTACAATGTGGTTTGATGGAACTCAACAACCATTCTATCAATCCAGACTGGCGTCTCTCCTCAGATCATGCTCTTCTCACTGTGACAATTTCCATTACAGAAGAAAACATTATCTCATCAAAGTTCTCCATTGCAAAAAATAGCGAGGAGGAAGAAAGCTTTATCAATGATGTTTCATATGCTATCAAGAACATCAATGTTACAAACTCAAATTCTTAGTATTGAATAAGAGAAAGAACCTTGTATGAAGTTTACACAAGAGAACTCGATAGAGAACTCTGTACAGGATTGTCTACCTTATATACAAATACCTAATGGTCCATGTGAGTTATCTCTAGCCTACCCTAAACAACCATGTGTATTCTTTAAGGTCAACATGTGTTTCACATGTCATTCTTCCAAAACCTTTTACATCCTTCTTATTGTCTCATGACTTGTGACTGTTACTGTGACCATGTCATGTGATATGACTGATATGTGACAGTGTGACCAATCATCACTCTAACCCTAACCCTAGATTCTAAAAATAGAAAATTGAAGAATAAATCAAAAATAAAATAGAAAATGAGAAAGAAAATAAAAAGAAACTGAGTCCCTTATTCTTGATTTTGACAATCAATGTCAGTGATTTGTCCAATAGCAACAAACTTGAAGTCATCACCAATACATTTGCTTCCAAAATCGAAAATTCATAGAGAGCAAATTCAAAATAAGTCAATATCATGAGACAGTCCAAGAGTTGGTGGAACAAGGAGTATAGCATTGCGTTAAGTAACTATAGATCAACACAAAGTCTTGAAAGTTGGAAAATATTTAAGAGTAAAGTCAAAACCACCAAATGATTATTCTTCAATGCTAAGATTTAAGAAATTGCTAACAAAAAACAAAAGCCTTGGAAACTCATGAGTTGGGTTAATAAATGCAAATTACCTACTATTGAAGCCATCAAGTACAATGATCAACAATGTCTTAATATTGACGACTTGTGGAATATGCTTCACTCCATATTCAATACAGCTCTCCATCATCAAGTTGATATCAAGATCCTTAATGAAATATCTGAAAAACCGACCTCCCCTTGGCCCTCGTTTTCAAAGGAAGAGTTTAGAATTGTTATGGCCAGTTGCAACAATGCCTCTGCACCTAGACCAGACAAGTTGTCATAGAGTTATCTCAAGATTATTCTTAAAGACAATGAATATCTTGGTATTATTATTAGCATTGCTAATGCCTGTATTGAGCTAGGATATTGGCCATCACATTTCAAAAGATCTATGACTGTCATCATCCCCAAACTGAACAAGACATCATACGACTCACTAAAATCTTTTAAGCCTATAGTTTTACTCAACACAGTGGGCAAACTTATCAAGAAAGTCATCAGAGAAAAACTCCAATTCACTATGACAGCTAATGACTTTATCCATTCTAGCCAACTTGGTGGTTTAAAGTTCAAATCCATGACCAATGTGGTTATAGCACTTACTCATATCATTCAAACAGGTTGGGTCAAGAATCTGTCAACAAGTACTCTCACCTTTGACATAGTGCAATTCTTCCCATCGCTTAATCATTATCTCCTCACCCTCATTATGAAGAAAGTAGGTTTTGACAACCATGTCATTTCTTTCTTTGCCAATTATCTCATTGACAGAAAAACTAATTATTTCTGGAACAATTTCATGTCCCCTATTTTCAATGTCAATGTAGGAGTAGGCCAGAGTTCAGCGCTCTCTCCTATCTTATCTGCCCTTTATCTTTCGCCATTTATCTATATTCTAGAAAATTGATTAAAAAATATAAAAATTCTGATTTCTATCATTTCATTTGTGAACAATGGTCTTTTTATCTCTCAAAGTAACTCTTTTGACATTTCTAACAGTCATCTCTTTTGTAGTTACAATATATTGATTAATTTGCTTGAAAAGTTTGGTCTTGTAGTTAAATACTTCAAAACTGAAATTTTTCATTTTAACAGATCCCAAGATGCCTTCAACCCACCTCCTCTCAACCTTTCTCTACTAGGAGGATCCATCTTACGTCCCAACAACTCATGGAAGTATCTTGGGTTCATTTTTGATAGAAAGTTAATGTTCCATCAACATGTTGACTTTTACACAAACAAATCAATATCTACTGTCAAGTGCATGAAATTCCTCAGAAATTGAAATCATGGTATCAATTCTCTTGAGAAATGACTTCTGTATAGGATATGTGTCCTCCCCATCATACTTTATAGATTCCAGCTGTAGTTTTATAACTGAGCTCCAATGACATATTATTTGAAGGCTCTAGGAAAGATGCAGAGAAGAGCAGTAATATGGATTTTAGGGGCCTTCAAAACCTCTCCATCATATGGTATCAAAGCCATTGCTGGACTCATTCCTATTAAACTCCACCTCTAAAAACTTGGAGGAAGATTACAATTACAAGTGCACAAATTACCTTCTAATCATCTGGTACACTTCCTCATAGATTCACAACTCAGCTCTCCCTCCTCTCATAATGTTGTCCCTCTCAATTCCCTCACCTATTGACAGAGATTACTCATCAAGGGCCATTTAGTCAACATGACCAATAAGTTCAACAAAAGTTTCCCATCTTTCTCTCCTCTTCATTTGGAATTTTCTTCTGGATGTAGAATAATTGACAATTTCTCAGATCATTTTTCTTTCAATGTCTACAACAAAGAAACAGATGATAAATATCACACTCATCAACTTGATGAAATAGTCTTGGAGTTATCATCATCCCCTTCTACCGCCATCATAGCTTCAGATGTGAGCATCAAAAACAATGTTGCTACATTGATATTATATATGCACATGTACAACAGACCAATTACAAAGACAATCCACTATGTGGTTCATGTTACAAGCACTGAAGCAGAACTCTTCACTATCAGATATGGCATCAACCAAGCATTGAATTTCAAAAATGTGTCCAAAATTATTGTCATCACCGATTCCATCCATACAGTTAGAAAAATCTTTGAACTGTCTATTCACCCTTATCAAATTTAGTCAGCTGCTATTCTTTCCAATCTTTGCAGTTTCTTCAAACATCATGAAAACAATTCTATCAAGTTCTGGGAGTGCCTAAGCCATCTTAAGTGGCATCTTCACAATGAGGTCAATAAAGAAACTAAGACCTTTAACCCAACTCCTCTCTATCTATGCAAAATATTATGGGATTTTAGCAAGAAAAGTGAAAGTGACGACATCCTAAAAGTTTGGAAAATGACATTCCAAGCTTCTGATCTCAAAGGAACCAATTTTTGGACCTACTCAACAATAACAATAATATTATTGAACCATCATATATCAAAGGTGGATCATGGCTCAAAACTTTTGGCTACTCGAATTCATTATGTACGTGTGCTACAAGAGCTATTACAAATCATGCTCCTATCAGCAAATACAGACTTAGGTTTTTCCCTAGGGAAGAATTTAAGTGTCCATGTGGATTTTACCCTATTGAATTAAGACACTATATTCTTTATGAGTATGGTAGATTTAATAGTTATTGGAATCCAAGAAGAGACTCATTAAGTCATTTTATCATATTCTTGGTAACTAATCTGAGTGCATTCACTTTTTCTGACTCTTTAGTGTAAATATTTTTATAGACTTTTACCTTTTCTCTTGTTTCAGTTTTGCCTCTTTTGTCTTTAGTCCTATATAGTTTGATTTCTTTTGTAAGTAGTTACAAAGTAGCTACCATGGTCTGCCTACACACTTCATGTAATAAATTGTTGATTTAAAAAAAAATAGAGTTAACTGGATGGTATAAAGAAATAAGAAGTGTTATTTCCAATAACAAAGAATTCAAGAATGTACTGAAAGGCCATAAATGATTAACAAAGAAAAAAGATTATATCAATTGGCTAACTGAAATATTATAATGACTCACTTTATTAAATTGCTTGAAAAGGTTTTTAGACTGATTTTTATAAGCCTCCTTGGACAAAAGTATATATTGCAATGCAAAATATATGCTATAGAATTGTGTGTGAGAAATGTCATTCTATTTCCATCCTATAGCTTATCAAATACTATTTTCTATACAGCATTTCTATTTTTACATATCTTTTTAGTTAGATAATATTAGTTCATATATGTCAGACACAGTTCACACTAGGGGTAAAAGTCCACAAAATGGACTCAGAGTTATATAAACTTATAGAATGACCTTGGCTTCAGCTTATGTACTGCACTATCTGTCTGCTATGTGGTTGCAATTTCAGATGATAGAGAGAAGTCCAAAAAGGGAATGAGTACTAATTTGGTGTGTTGCCATTGAACACTGGAAATTGAGTTCAATAAGAAGTTATCTTTATTAATTATCAGACTAGTGAATTACAGTATAACTACTAGTCTTATATATGAATCCCTACTATAGGAGATACTCAGGGTTTCAGTGGTATAGCTCCTATTACCCCGAGTGGAGGTTTCAGTGTTGAAACACTGACAGAAGTAACTCTGTCATGGAAGACTGAATTGAATAGGAGTATCTCTGCCATGAAAAATGGAATACCCAGATAGTTGCAGCACTACCTTAAGGCAGGCTTGTATAATTGGAGATAATATCACCATGGGGATGTAATTTCCAGATGGATGGACTTGCATATAACAATATACTAATTTATTCAAGTTATTTTTGATTGAACATTATTAGTTCAAGAGAAAAAGTAGTATTTAATCTAACTAAATACTAAGCCAAGATTGGTAGCTGTGCTAATTATTGACTTACTTAATCACTTGATCACTCAATTTCACATGTTAAGACTATCTATAAACAGTTTCTACTTTCTACTCCTATACAACATGTCTCTGAAATTGTCTTTTCTTCTTAAGAGTATGTCTCAGATAAAGAATTCAAAATTCAGATTGTCAAAACTATAAATAGTGATAGAGTGCAGGGGAATTGTTGTAAAGGGGAAGATCAACTTGCAAAGATCAAACTATTCTGAGATATTTCTCATTCTGCCAACTTTTATAATAGACTTTGTAACTAATACTTGTATGCTGTCATACTTTTAACAGTTTTTTGTTAGCTTTGTTTACTTGTCTCTCCAACTACAATGTTAGTATTTCATGAAGCTCATAGTGTTGAGCTCTATGACATTACAATTAATAGTAGTAGCTTCTATGCACAGTTGATTGAGATCACTAACCATTATGGCTAGTCTGGTGAGTGATATCATTTTCCACATCAATAAAGTGTTAATATAGTACTAGGAATTGATATTCTCCATGATGTTGCTAGTCCTGGAGCAACATTTGATTTACAAGAATACTACAATCAGTGTTACTTTCCAGGTACTTATAAGCAATACATTGCTGATATCACAAACTGGGTAATAAAATCTATTAACATACTTTTATCAGTATACTAGATGAGAAGACCAGCTAAAGTTGGAAAATCAGCCATTGCTCAAATATATGCTGAAAAATTGAAGAAAAGTGGATATTTCAGTGTTATATTCTTCTTTACTATCAATGAACATAATAACTCCTTGCGCCTATTTACTACTATCACTTACTAACTTACTATCTCACTTTCTGAATATTGTACTACTATCAATGAGAAGATCTCCAAGAATTATACTATTGTTAAGAAGAAAATGGCATTTTAATTTCAATTGCTCATTGTAGAACTGCTATAGAAAATAGATAGAAAAGCAGAGAAAAAGAGTACAACCAAAAGCAATCTTCATTGACATGCTGTATAAGTATATGGGCAAGAAGGTACAAGTAGAGATCATTAAGGTCATTACATCTTCTGTTTGAGCAAGATCCACACCATTCTGCTAGGTTATTTTTAGCTGTACAGAAACTTACATTATATCCACATTCAGCCAAAACAACATTGCTTCTATTACTCATTCCATTGAACTCCTGATTTTTCATGAGATAGATAGTGAGATTGAGTTGTATATTTTAAGAGAGTTTAAGAATATCGATACAGTAGCTAGGTTGTTTGTATACTCTGCTGCTATCTTGTATCATATTGTTACAACTCAAAGATCTTAGGGTTAGTCGATAAAAAGAACCTTGTATTAGGGTTAACACAAGAGAACTCAATGGAGTTCTTGATATAATATATCTAACTATATATACTAACTAGCAATGGTCCATGCTCAGCTATTTCTAGTCTGCTCTAAAGACTATGATCAATCATAAGGTCAATATGTATTGTATATATTATATGATATCATTACTTTTGAATCTTTTACTATGTTCTTCTATGACCATGTGATTTTGTGACTATTAATGTAACTTTGTCATCTGATATGACTGATTGTGACAGTGCAATCATGACATCACTCTAACTCTAACCCTAAATCCAAGAATAAAGAGATAAAAAAGGAAAAAGGAAATGAAAGGTTTTAATCAGTTCCAGATACTTTATACTTTATCTCAACCAGACAACTAAGCATCTACATCATCTTTTTCCTAACTGGATACACTTTATTTCCATATCATAAGTCAGATTTCAGATAGTATTCTTTTATCTGCACAGCTTCTCCTTTGCTTTGGGATCAAATATGATATTAACTACAGTTTTTATACTTCTGGACTTTGTAATACTCTTTAGCTTTCTAAATCTACATTTAGAGATATCTGCCACTATTTATATGCTGTGATTGTCCACAAAGTATCTTTTAACTCTTTCAGTTTAATTGACTCCTATATAGACCTCACACAGTTATTTTTTGATCAAGGTCAATAGTTCTATTTAGATATCTCAGATATCTACTATCTCAACAATATTCATAGATTACTATGTTTTTACCACAAATCATTTTATGATTTCCTCCATGATTCTACTCACCTAGGTCCCTTCTATATTGCCACTCTGGACATTTATTACATATTATTTGAACAAATAATTCAAAATTACTATCATTATACATTAAGCTATGCTATTGATGGCTTAAGTATATTTTTTCTCCCTTGTACCTACCTATAAACTTACTTGTTATTCAAGAGCTTGCATTGGAGCCTAGTATTATTAGTTTATCTAACTCACTTTCTTAGCTACAAAGAACTAAGTTTATCAACTTGTATCTCAAGCTGAGATCTTTTTCCAGCCTTTTAATGTTCCTATCCTATAATAATCTAAGATCTAATTAATTTATTGGAAGTGTTCCATTGGATACTTTATGA
>Ga0157363_1001160_pt1 | contig 21570 bp, 16 predicted proteins | sample AttsexASBM1_FD_111477 | JGI IMG/M metagenome (GOLD analysis project Ga0157363, IMG submission 111477) | Fungus gardens microbial communities from leaf cutter ant in Ribeirão Preto, State of São Paulo, Brazil - Atta sexdens ASBM1 | ecosystem: Host-associated > Fungi > Mycelium > Unclassified ... | reverse complement strand
CTATTCCTCATGGTCCGTGCTAGCTACTGTGCACCCTACCCTAAACGACCATGAGTATAACATGAGGCCAGCATGTGTTGTCCATGCTGTATGACATCACTTTGTTCCAGAACCTTCTACTTCCTTCTCCCAAGTCTCGTGATCAGTCTTGTGACTATGCCATCAATTTGTGACTGATGTGACAGCATGACAGATAAACCCTAACCTGAGTTGTTCTAAAAATAGAAAAAGAAAAGAAAAGAAAATGAAAAATAAAATTTAAGAAAAAGAGAAAATAAAAACAGAGTCCACCATCAACGATCTTGACAATGAGGCCAATATGTGGTGTCCATGTTGTATGACATCATTTGTTCTTGAATTTTCTACTAAATTCTCCTAAGTCTCATGACTATGCCATTAGATTGTGACTGATGTGACAGCATGACCGATCAACCCTAACCCTAGTTGTTCTAAAAATAGAAAATAGAAAAACAAATCGAAAAGAAAATGAAAATAAAAAGTAAAGTAAAGAAAACCTAAGTCTACCATTTGTGAACTTGACATATGGTGGCAGACCATGGTAGCTACTTTGTAACTACATACATAGTGACTGGTCCAACATGGAGGAAAAAAGAAGAAGAAAGAAAATAAGAAAAAGAAGAATATGAGGATGAGAAAAGACTAGATGACCCACTATCTAAGTCAATGAAGATGGAAATGTAAACACTCTCAGATTTCTATCTAAGAACTGGATGAAGTGAGTGATTGAATCCCTTCTTGGATTCCAATACTCATTCAATCTTCTGCACTCGTGAAGGATGTGTCGCCTCGATTTAATAGGGTAAAGGCCACATGGGCAACTGAACTCTTTATTGGGGAAAAATCAGAGCCAGTATTCTCCTATTGGAGCATGATTCGTTATCGCTCTTGTTGCTCTGGCACATAGTGTGTTTGAATGGCTGAAGTGTTGTAGCCATGTACCGCCCTTACTATAGATGGGTTCCAAAATGTTGTCATCACTGTCGACAAGGTCTAGGAAGTTATTTCCTTTAAGGTCTGACACTTGGAATGTCATCTTCCATTTGTTGATAATGTCATTGCATTCTGATTTTCTGCTGAAATCCCAGGAGTTCTTGTTTGGCATAAGGGGAGTGAGATTGAATGACTTCACTTCAATATCAACGACTTTGTGAAGCTTCCAGTTGCTTTTACTTGAACACTCCCAGAATTTGATTACATTTTCATAGTGACGGTTAAAGAACTCTCTGAGATTCTTAAGTATAAGGGCAGCTTGTTTTTGGAGCGTATGTGAAGACAGATTGAAGATCTTTTTTGCTGCATGGATAGAGTCCGTAACGATGATGATTTTGGATATTTCATGTGAGCAGACAGCTTGGATGATACCACATCTGATGGCAAAGAATTCGGCTTCAGAAGTTGTAACATTAATGGTGTAGTGAAGAGTTTTGACCATTGGCTTGTTGTGGATGTCGATATGAGCTATAGACACAGCAACATCATTCTTGATGCTAGTGTCTGTTATTACGAGTGCATTGGTCAGAGGATTGGAGGATTCAATTGCTAAAGTGTTGAGTTGTTGAATGCATTTTTTGAAGGTATGATTGTTACATTTACTAAATAAATGGAAAGAGACACAATTAGAAAAATTGTCAATGATTCTATTACCAGATTGGAATTCAGAGTTGATAGGATCAAATGAGGGGAAGACCTTGTTGAACCTATTATCCATATCGACGATGTGGCCTTTGATGAGGCCATGTTAGTGCTTGGTTAAGAAGCTAAGTGAGAGGGAGTGGGAAGGCAAAGTTCTGTCAGAGTTGTTATCCATTAGCGATCTAAGGATATGATTGGCGGGAAGAGTGTGCACTCTGAGTTGGGATCTACTGCTAAGTTTTTGAAGGTATAGGTGGATTGGGATAAGACTCATGATTGCTTTTATTCCAAACGATGGTGCCATTTTGAAAGCTCCTAATATCCATATAGCTGCTCATCTTTGAAGCTTTCCTAGTGATTTTAGAGGATATAATATAGGGGCTTTGGAATAGTACCATAACTGAAATCCATATAGAGCTATAGAGAGGGCGCAGCTTCTGTATAGGAGGCATTTTTGCTGGGGATTCAAACCTCTTGACGAATTTCCAAGTATCTTCATATACTTGACAGTAGAGATGGCCTTGTTAGTGTAGAAGTCAATATGTTGACGAAAACAGAGCTTTCTGTCAAAAATAAAGCCTAGATATTTTCAAGTGTCCTTTGGGACAAGCAAAGGGCCTCCAATAGATGATAGGTCAAGGAAAGGAGGGTTGAAGGCACCATGGAATCTTGAAAAATGAAAGACTTTAGATTTTGAATGTTCTACAAGAAGACTGAACTTGGAAAGGAGTTTAGAAGCTATATTGTAACTATTAAAAAGTCAAGTGTTGGAAACTTGGAAAGATTTGCTTTGAGTAATGAGAAGATCATCATCAACAAAGGATAAAGTAGAAAATTTTAAATCTAGATTTTTTAAGTGTTTTTCAAGAATATGAAGAAACAGAAAAAGATATAAAGCAGAAAGTATAGGAGATAGGGCTAAGCCTTGGAGTCCATATCTCTTCGTTGACCAAGAAAGAAAAATAAAATAAAATAAAATAAAAAGGAAAATGAAATCAAGAAAAATTAACTAAGCATAGATAAGATAAGATTCTTCTTAATCCTAATATTCTATTATTTGGTCCAAGAGAATATAAACATATAACTATCTGTAATATTCTAGTAGTCTTATATCAATTATCATAATCTTGAGCTCCCAACTGGTAGTTTCTGAGTTAAAGTGAAGTCCAAGAACTTATACTTTTTTGAGGGGCTCTTAAGTATAGCTGAAAATTCTATACTCTCATAAACAACTATTAAACCTAACATCTCTCATAATCTATAGCCAAGTCTGGACCAGACTTGTAATCTTACCACTACTACTACTACTTACTGCTAGTCTTCCACAACAGTTGGAGGCTACTGATACTACACTACTATCAAATGTCACTAATATACTGCCACTAGTATACTATACTAGTGCATTTCTGTATACTCCTATGCTGTTATTTTTAAACATATGACTGCCTTACTAACTACTACTACTAAAACAACAACTAAGATAGTCAGCACCCATAATAAGATTGCTGCTATCATATAAACCATCCTGTTCCAAACTTCTATTCTTGAGACTGTGTTATGGTATACTTAAACTCTTATATTTTCTTTTCCCTCTATTTATTTTCTTTGATTTGATTTTTCTTTTTCTTTTCTTTTTCTTTTTATTATTGGATGATGAAGAGGCATGTGACCACAGTCACATGATATCATAAAGCTTAGAATATTGTAGAAAGAACTAGAAGAAGTGACATCAAGGTACATGTTTATAACATATTTATCTTATAGTATACACATAGTATACTTATGGACAATATATGGACTTCAGGATAGGATGGTTTAGCATTAGCACAGACCATGTAATGAATAGGGTAGCAATACATTAGAGACTTCTTGTTGAGTTTTCTTATGATATAAGACTACTTAGTGTGCTATTGACTGTCTTGGTTAGTGGTTGCTATAATTGTTATAAACTCAGGACTTTAGAGTTAGTCCAGAGAAGGAACCTTGTATTAAGGTTAACACAAGAGAACTTGATAGAGAACTCTGTATAGGATAGTTGTCATATACAAGTCCACTTGTCTGGAAAACTACATCCCCGCAGTGATGTCATCTCTAAAACATACAAGCCTGCCTTCTACGGTGGCCACCTTTCTCGCAACACGTCTTATGGCAGTGCTGCAACCCTCTGGGTATTCCATCTTCCATAACAGAGATACTCCTATTCAACTCGGTCTTCCATGATAGAGTTACTCCTGTCAGTGTCTCAACACTGAAACTTCCGCTCAGGGAATAGGGGTTTTTACCACTGAAACCCCAAGCATCTCCTAAACTATTAGTTTGTATATAAGACTAGTAGTTACACTGTAATTCACTAGTCTGATAATTGACGAAGATAACCTCTTATTGAACTCGATCTCCAGTGTTCAACAGTGACACACCATTCAGCACTCACTCCCATCTCAGACTTCTTCCCATCATCTGAAGTTGCGACCACGCAGCAGATAGATGGCACAGCATATAAGCTGAAGCCAAGGTCATTCCACAAGTCCGCTTATCTCTGAGTCTATCCTGTGGACTTCCACCCCAGTGTGAACCACACCTGACAGTATTATCAGACTAGCCAAGTCTGCTATCGCTTCTGAGCAGTTCCACCTGCTAAACCCTCTGTTGCAGTTCTATCTGCAATCTACTTAACTTTGCACTTCAAAGTCCAAATGGCTTTCTCTTGCCATAATTCTTCAACTCCAGTCCCACCGCTTGGGACACCCTTCAACACAATCTCCTGTTTCAGTGACCAGATGGCTTACCTGCTAAATGTGCCACAATGCTCAAGACAAATCCATCAAAGAGGCCGTTCATCTCCAAGGTCTCCTTCCAGTACAATCCAACCTGGCCAGACAGTTTCGCCTGTTCCTGGCCCAAGTATTGTCCCTGTGGACAATGATCCTAATTAGGAGGATGCTCCCACTACTAACCCTATTACTAACTTAACAGCTAATAGACCTACTTCCTCTACTTGCTCACGGTCCAAACCCCATCGGAGCAATAATACTAATGAACAACTGGCTAAGATACTCAGCCGACTTGCTAACACCCTTAATGCTAATCAGACTCCTGGACCTAACACTAATTCAAAGGGAACTAAAGCCCGCATCCCTGACACTTTCAGCGGCACTGAGCCTGACAAGCTCAATAATTTCTTGTTCTAATGCCATCTATACTTCCACGCTAATCTGGCGCAATTCAACACGGACATTGCGAAAATCAACTTCACAATGACCTACCTTACTGGAGTAGCCCAGGACTGGTTTGAGATGGGCCTCAACCAAGAAGACCAGGGCATCCTTCAAGACTAGCTCTCCAAATGGAACCTATTTGTGGACGAATTACATCGACATTTTGGTCTCTCAGACCCCATTGGTGAAGCAGCCAACATGCTGGACAATCTTTGCATGAAGCCCAGTGACAAGATTTCCACTTATAATGTGGACTTCATGCGCTATGCCTTCCAATTAGGTTGGGGGAATAGTGTTCTGTGCCATCGCTATTACCAGTGGCTTCCCAATCAGATCCAGGATCCTATCTCCACCCGGGAACAAGGAAAACCCACCTTGTTCCAGAATATGTATGCCTTAGTGATGACCATCGATCACCGCTACTGGAAAAGAGACCGTGAATGCCACTGTGCAAGGCAGGCAGAGAAAGAGGCCCTTGAGTCTCACTCCCGGAAGCAAAGAAAAGCTTCCACCTCTGGTTCTGTCACGACCTCCCAGAGCAAGGCAAATCAGTGTCTGGCAGCCTTATCCGTGAAGAACCCTTCCTCCAAGTCATCTCCGTCCCCCGCTCCCACAAAGCAACCTAATACTCTGCGGGTGGACCTCTCTTCCAAGCTGGCCAGCAATGGAAAGTTGACTAGCGACAAGCGCAAGAAGCATCTCGAAAACAATCTGTGCCTCTATTGTGGTACAGGAGACCATAAGTTGGACTCCTGTCTCAAGAAGCAGACCATGGTCTCTTCCAAAGGCCGCAGTGCTTCAGCAACTGCTAATACTCTGGCAGCTGCCTCCGAGAAACCCTTGGAAAAATAGAGAGTGACCCCCAGGACTCTACACAGACTGAGGGCCACGTTGAACTTCCCTGTGTAGCAACGAGTCCAATTCAACTCAACGCATCTGCTCTTTCCGATCTTCATTCACTCTTTGTTTCCCTTACTTCTCTCTTGATCCTTGGTCGGGATAATCTTAATAAAATCCCGTTCCAAGCTCTCGTCAACTCTGGTTCTACTCATTGTTTTGTAGACTCTAAATTTGTAGATACTCACCACCTGAAGACATCTGCAACTTCTCCAGTTGCTCTCTGCTTGTTTAATGGTTCATCTAACAGCACCATCTCCGAAATTGCCAACTTGCCCATAATTTTTTCCACCGGTGATTATATGAATCTGGACTTCTATGTCACTCCGCTTGATTCTTCCTGCTCTTTGGTCCTTGGATACAACTGGCTCGCCCGATACAATCCACTGATTGACTGGGTAAATGGGTTGATAAACTTCCATCCATCTTTGCAGGAAAATCTCGCTCCTTCTCACATCGCGGCCAACACACCATTGGCATCTCTGTCCTTCTTGGACACTCCTCTGCAATCATCAGACTCCGCGGTTTCCATACCTACATCTGAGACCTCCGTGTCTAACTCCGGGCAACCTAACATCGCTATCATTGGTACTGCAGCATTCTTGCATACATCAAAACTTCTGGGCTCTTACAATTTCGAACTCTGTCTTCGTTTTTCAGACATTCAGGCCAACTCTGCAAAACTTGCAGAAATTCCTAATCTCTCTAATGTCCCTTCCAAGTATCACAAATTTGCCAACGTTTTCAGTAAAATTAAAGCTAAAGCTCTCCCTCCTCATTGTCCTTATGATCTCAAAATCAATCTGGAAGAGGGTGCTCAACCTCTGGTTGGCCCTATATACTCTCTTTCAGCATCTGAACAAGAGGCTCTAAAGGAATTCATTGAGGAAAATCTCAACACGGGTTTTATCCGACCAACCTCATCTCTGCACGGTGCACCAGTCTTATTCGTTAAGAAGAAAGATGGTTCACTGCACCTTTGTGTTGACTTCCGCAGACTTAACCGCATCTCCAAGAAGGATCGCTATCCACTCCTGCTCATCTCTGACCTACTGGACTCACCTCGCAAAGCTCGGGTCTACTCAAAGATAGATGATCACCATGCTTACCATTTGGTTTGTATTGCCAATGGTGATGAATGGAAAACTGCCTTTAGGACACGCTATGGATCATTTGAATGGTCTGTAATGCCCTTTGGCCTTACCAATGCTCCCACGGTTTTCCAGCGATTCATGAATGACATTTTCTCTGACCTTTTGGATGTCTGTGTCATGATCTATCTAGATGATATACTCATCTACTCAAATAACATGTCCGAGCATCACCAGCATGTGAAAGAAGTACTCAAGTGTCTCTGCAAGGCTGGTCTTTATGCCAAAGTAGAGAAATGCAAATTCCACTCTGAGTCAGTAGAGTATCTGGGATACATCCTTTCTCCTTCTGGCCTTACCATGTCCGACAACAAAGTAAAGATTATTCAAGACTGGCCAGAACCCAAGAAAGTCAAGGATATTCAATCCTTTTTAGGTTTCACAAACTTTTACCACTGGTTCATCTTCAACTACTTGGACATTGTCATTCCATTGATATGCCTCACCTGGAAGGACATTCCTTGGAAGTTTGACTTCTCCTATCAAGATACTTTCAACTCTCTCAAGAAAGCATTTACCTCTACTCCTATCCTCACTCATTGAATTCCTAATGCTCAACTGATTGTGGAAACTGATGCTTTGGACTATGCCCTCACTGCAATCCTCTAGATTGTTAATGAAGATAATAAAGTTCATCCAGTTGCTTTTCACTCTCACACTTTTACTGTGGTGGAGTTAAACTACAACACACATAACAAGGAATTGCTTGCTATCTTCAAAGCTTTCAAGATTTGGCAACACTATTTGGAAGATCTGGCCTATCCCATTGATGTTGTTATGAATAATAAGAACCTTGAGTATTTTTCTACTACCAAGGTATTGACCTAGAGGCAAGCACAATGGTCTAAGTACCTCTCCCAGTTCAACCTTGTCATCAGGTTCTGCCCTGGTCATCTTGGCACCAAACCAGATACTCTCACTAGACAATAGGACATCTATCCTAAAAGGGGGAATACTGGCTATGCCACAATCAACCCTCACAACTTCAAACCTATCTTCACTCAAGAACAACTTGCAGCCTCCATATGAGCTATGGTCTTCCTTTTCCCTTCTCTCCATGCAGCTACAGTTGTGGATCTGGACACCCTACATTGAGACATCCTCTCGGCTCTCCCTAGTGACCCAATTGCTACAAAACACATCTCTGTAGATGGCTGGTGGTCTATGGACCCAAGTGGTCTACTCCTCCTCAACAACAGAATTTATGTACCATCTGCTGGTAATCTCCGCACATGCGTTCTCCAGTACAATCATGATCACATTCTTACTGGACATTTTGGTCAAAACAAAACACTGGAATTAGTCTACCACGGATACTCCTGGCCCAGCCTCCATGCTGATGTACAACAATTCTGTAAGTCCTGTGTCACTTGTATGCAATCCAAGCCACAACATCACAAGCCCTATGGATCTCTCAAACAACTCCCTATCTCTGAACAACCATGGAATTCCATTTCTATGGACTTCATCGAGAAACTTCCGTCATCCTCTGGGTTTGACACCATCTTGGTTATAGTCGACTGGCTCACCAAGCAGATGATCTTTATCCCTGTTCATGACACCATCACGTCCGCGGACTTAGCATGTCTATTTGTTCTTCATGTGTTTTCCAAACACGGTGTTCCTTCCCATGTCACCTCCGACAGAGGCTTGGAGTTTGTGTCAAACTTCTTTCAATCTTTAGGCACTGTTCTCGACATGCGGCTTCACTTCACTTCAGGTTACCACCCTGAAGGTGATGGACAAACCAAACGCATGAATCAGACTCTCAACCAATATCTCTGTGTATATTGTAACTACCAGCAAGACAACTGGTCTGAACTCCTACCTCTTGTGGAGTTTGCCTACAATAATGCTCTGAGTGCTACTACCAGTGTTTCTCCATTCTTTGCTAATAAGGGATATCATCCGGACATCACTGTTCACCCTGAATGCGATATTGCTTCCTCCCAAGCCTGTGACTTCGCCATAGATCTCAATGAATTACAGAATACCCTCAAAGCTGAAATCTCTGCGGCCTAACAGCGCTATCAGAAATCTGCTGATGTGCGACATTCCCCCGCTCCTGATTTTAAAGTAGGTGACAAAGTCTTTGTCAAGGCTCAGTTCTTCTGAACCACTCAACCTTCAAAGAAACTCTCTGAAAAATATCTCGGATTCTATGAAATCATTACCCAGCCTGGTACTCTATCGTTCACTCTCCGTCTTCCAGAGTCTATGCACTCTGTTCATCCAGTCTTCCATGTGTCCATGCTTGAACCCGCCACATCCAACACTTTCTCCAAGAAAATACAGCCAGCCTCTGCTCCAGTCATAATTGACGGAGAACTTGAATATGAAATTTCTTGGATAGTGGATTCTAAAATTGATCGCCGATAGGCATGTAAACTCCTGTACAAGGTGATCTGGTTAGGATATGAAGATACTAGAGATGAATCCAAATGGATCCCCACATCCAAACTCACTCATGCCACGGACTTGGTATCTGATTTCCACTTTGCATATCCTGCCAAGCCCGGACCTCTCCCATTGTCCTAATCATACTGTTGTATTTGTCCCCTGCCTCCACACATCCCCAACAGGAATTTCCCTTCATTAATTTCTTAGTATATTCTGTCCACTTATTTTCATTAACCCTCAGCTTCCACACACTTTTCGGAGTTTCTTCTCAAACTTCTTTTCATTTCAATTCTTGCTTTTCTTACTCACATATTTATTTCACAGAAAATAAAAAAATAAAAATTCTATTAGAAAACAAAACCACTATACTAACAAGAGGTAGATGACGGTGTTCCCTCCTCCTGACTTTCTCTGGGGCCATCCTCAGACCCCTCCTCATTATCTCTATTCTCCTCATTTCTGCTCTCTCCTTCTGAGCCCCATCTTCACTCCATTGTGGCTCCAATCCTCTCCAATTGGGCCGTATTCCTCTCTTAGCCCTCCACCAAGTCCTGGAGGAACTTCCTGACTCCTCAGTACTCCTCCACAAGCTCCCAGAGTGCCTTTTCAATGGCACTCAGGACCCCGCCATAAGTGGGGATTATGGCTGGGGTGTTGGTGTGGGTGTGGGGTACACACCACTGCTTGAGAGCGATATACCTGGCACATGCAAGAGATCGGCTATGAAGAAGGAAATTATTAAAAAATAATAATAATAAGTATAATGGAAATTACTCACCTTGAGGGGTGCACCAGGCAGGATTGCCTGGTGCACACACACCTCTCGCAGGGGTTAGAACCCCCCATCTTCACTGCAGCACCTTTGCAGTATTTCCCTGGTTGCTTCCCCCTAGCCTTCTTGGAGGGCCGTTGCCCCTCCTCATCTCCGGCAGCGACCTCCTTGTGCTTGGACTCTGTAACCTGTGATCTTTCAGCCTCCTCCAATAGGGCAGCCTCTTCTTCTAGCATCTCGTCCTGGAGTCGTTGGATGTACTCCAACTTCTTCTTCTTCTCCACAATCCTCCGTTTTTCTGCCTCTTCCTTGGCTTTGGCCTCTGCTTCTCTCCTGGCTTTCTGAGCTGCATGCTCTGCACGACAAGCCTCCACTGCCTCTTGCAATCGAAGGAGTGACTGCTGCTGCTCCTCATGCTATCACTGCATCTTATGGCACTGCTCCTCAAGCAGTTCAGCGTCATTTTGAGAAATGTCAGAGGGGGCAGGGGAAGACATAATGATACAGAAACAAGAGTGAAAAACTTCCTTTTCTGTTTATGTATTGTTGACCTAGGTACCATCACGGGGTTTTTGGATAAACCCAATAGGACTTTGAAAGCTCAGTTCTAAGAAGGGAATACTGTCATATACAAGTCCACTCGTCCAGAAACTACATCCCCACAGTGGTGTCACCTCCAAAACATACAAGCCCGCCTTCCATAGCGGCCACCTTTCTTGCAACACGTCTTATGGCAGTGCTGCAATCATCCAGGTATTCTGTCTTCCACAGCAGAGATACTCCTATTCAACTTGGTCTTCCATGATAGAGTTACTCCTGTCAGTGTCTCAACACTGAAACCTCTACTCAGGGTAATAGGGGTTTTACCACTGAAACCCCAAGCATCTCCTATACTTTCCATTTGTATATAAGACTAGTAGCTACACTGTAATTCGCTAGTCTGATAATCGACAAAGATAAACTCTTATTGAACTCAATCCCCAGTGTTCAACAGCAACACACCAATCAGTACTTACTCCCACTCAGACTTTCTTCCCTTCATCTGAAGTTGCGACCATGCGGCAGACAGACAGTGCAGCATATAAGCTGAAGCCAAGGTCGTTCCACAAGTCCGCTCATCTCCAAGTCCATTCTGCGGACTTCCACCTTGGTGTAAACTGCATCTGACAAATATAATATCTTTTCTCTCATCTGTACTTTCTAACCTTTTCTAGTATGGATCACATCTTTCTATTTTTCCTCAGATATTCTTGCTTGATCCTTGCTAACTTCATGAATTTCCATTTCTAATATCTAAGGATCACTAGTAAACCAGAATAACTCACTTAACTTCCAAATAATTACCCTAGGTAGCATACCTAGTATATAATCTGGTAGTTTACACTGTATTAGCTTATTTTGAAAATCAACTAAAACTGACACATCTTATTATCATTTGGTAGTTCTAATTCACTAAGCTTCTCAAACCTACTTCTGAAATATGCAACCAGTATGGCTAGTAGGGACACAGCACATAAGCTGAAGCCAAAGATCATTCTGATCTGTCTTCTACATTCTCAGATAATGCACTAAGTAGTTTATTTAAACTTCTGAGATATTTTACTGGATCTCAGATAATAAAATATGAACCATATCTAATAGGAATAAAACATGAGAGACTGATTTATGTACAAACAAGCACAGATATAGAAGTATACCTAGGTATGATTAGTATTATAACTTAGATCTAAGAGTTAAGACAAAAGTACACTCTTGTATTAGATAACACAAGAGAATTCAATAGAGTTCAAAGTATATAGTTTATCTTATATACTACAAACCATGGTCTGTGTCCATACTATATCTAACCTACTTTAAAGTTCATGCTATCATAAAATAAACTACTCACTTATTTGTGATATCTGAATCTTAGATGTACTTTCAGAGGTTTAGGAGTGATTCAGAAGTTTGATCATAATGACAATGATAATAAAGATCAATACAGATGTAAATGATAATGAGGGATAATGATTAATGATAATTGATGATAAATGATGTAGTTAAGTCTGAGATCTAATCCTTAGATATAAAAGTATTTATATAAAATAGTGATGGTCTGTGCACAAGCTAATTCCATCACATGATCAAAACTTGTATCTGGTGGGGCTGTTATTTGTCATAGCAAATGTCAGGCTAATTTTAGAAGGTAACTAATTATGTCATTATATTAATATGTTTGTATCTTTATGAATACTGATTTCTATGTGATGTATGATATATTATTAGAAACTGTCTGATGAGTGCTTTCCAATGCAACTTTGATCAATTGTGGGAATCTGTTCAGTTGTTCCTGAGATAATAGCCAATGCAACTTGTAGTTACTAATGGTCTAATATCTCAGTAATCTGTTATCACTTTTGTATATCCTATATATGTGAATAGCCCTCATTTGGGGCTTTCCAGTGCAACTTAGTTTGTGAGAATCCATCTACTGGTTGTGCAAATACAAGTTGAATGAAGTTTGTAACATATGTACTTTCTACAAGATCAATATTATTAGGAACAGACCAGCCACTGAACCAGTTACACTAAAAGTGTGCAATGTTAAGCTTAGCTTTGACATCTGGCTGGTATATTATATGTACTTCATATTATACTCCTGACAAACATGCTGTTACTGTTATGGTGTGCTTGAACACTAATGTTATAGAATACTTTGGACACTAACAATTTTTATTTTATTTTTCTGATTTTATATTGATTTTATTTTCTTTTTCTTTTTCTTTTGGACAATAAAGAGGCATGTGACATTGCAGTCACATGACAGGTCACATGATGTGACGACACAGGCCTAGAATGTGGTGGAAGGATCTAGAAAGATGACATCAGGGCACATGTATACAACATGGTAGTCTTGAGTAGAGAATGAGGTGGACATGAGGTTGTAACATGGACATAAGAGCAGGCATAATTATTAGTAGCACAGACCATGTGTACTTTGTATATATAAGACTCTAATTTAGCAGAGACTCCTTGTCGAGTTCTCTTGTGAACTTCCCACTTGATATCTATACTAAGAGATTTACCACTTGTGTAGTTATTAGTCTTTATGACTAGTAGTTGCTACAACAACTAATCTTTTTCTTTTTCTTTTATCTATTTTCCTTGATTTTATATTTCTTTTCTTTTGATTTTTCTTTTCTTTATTTTTTGACAATGAAGAGGCATGTGACTGCAGTCACATGACATGTCACATGATGTAAAGTCATAAGCCTAGACTTAGCTAGAAGAGACTAGAAGAATAACATCAGGGCACATGTATATGACATAGTGTTCTTATAAAAGACATAAGGATGAGGCATGGACAATGCATGGACTTTAGGGCAAGGTTAAATTAGTATTAGCATAGACTATCTATAACTTATATAAATAGAGTAGCAATTTAGCAAAGACTCCTTGTCAAGTTCTCTTATAATCCCCACAACAATATTCTACTGAGAGATTTATTGTTTGTGCCCTATTGGTCTTTGTGACTAGTGGTTGCCACAATAGTTACCATGTTATATGATATTATTTATTTCAGAATCCTCTACATTCTTCTCTATTACATGATTGTGTAACTACATTGTAACTAGTATTATATATCTATCATACTTTGTGACTCATGTGACTGTCACATGTGATGTCACATCACACTCTTTTTTTTTTTTAAATCAACAATTTATTACATAGAGCGCGATGGCAGACCATGGTAGCTATGTTATAACTATGTACAAAGCAAGCAAACTACATGGAGAGAGATACAGAAAAAAAGAAGAAGTGAAAAGATTAAGAGACACAAAAGAAAGAGAAAAGGAAAAAAAACATGAAAAAGGGAACCTAATACTAACTACAAGATCAACTCTAAGTTAGCTAGATAGAAGTGTTATTGAAAGCAAATGCACTCAGATTGAATTCAAGAAACAGTGTTGTGGCAACCACTAGACACTCAAGGTCTAATGATCTCACTAACGAGTAAACCTCAAAGTAGAGATATAATGTGGGATATTTACAAGAGAACTCGACAAGGAGCCTCTTCTTAATTAAGGTCCTATTTATACAAATGGTTCATGGTCTGTGCTACTAATATTTAAACCTGCCCTATAGTCTATGCTTCAACCTCATGCTCGCCTCACTTCTTACTCAAGGCCACCATGCATACTCCATGTGCCCTAACGTCACCTTTTAGATTCTTCCACCAGGTTTTAGGCCTATGACATCACATCATGTGACCTGTCATGTGACTTCCTTGTCACGTGCCTCTTCATTGTCTAAAAGAAAAGAAAAATAAAATAAAATTCCTATAAAGTCAGAAAATAAAAGAAAAAGAAAATAAAAATTCTTCATGTCCAAAGCGTTCCATAACAAACAGGACAAAATGACTTATCAAGTCTCTCCTAGGATTCCAATAATTGTTAAACCTTTTACACTCATGAAGGATGTGATGTCTTAATTCAATAAGATATAACCCATACAGACAGCTGAAATCTTTCCTAGGGAAGAATCTGAGTCTATATTCACTGATTGGAGCATGATTAGTTATCGCCCTAGTTGCTCTCACACACAGAGAATTGGAATGGCCAAAGAATTTGAGCCATGAACCACCTTTAATGTATAATGATTCAATAGGCTTATCATTACCATCTATAAGGTCGAGGAAATGCTTCTCTTTGGTATCTGATGCTTGGAAAGTCATCTTCCATCTATTGACACTATTGTTACATTCTAATTTCCTGCTAAAGCCCCATGAACGTTTGCAAGGGAGAAGTGGAATAGAGTTAAAGGACTTTGTGTTCTTATTAACAGCATTATGGAGATGCCACTTGCTATGACTTGGGCATTCTCAAAATTCGATCATATTTTCCTGACTATGAGAAAAGAAAACTCAAAGTTCATTGAGGACAAATATGGAGTGAGATTGGAAGGGATGCAACAAAGGATCGAAGATTTTTTTCCCAGTGTGAAGGAAGTCTGTGATGACAATTATTCTTGATATATTTTCAGAATTCATGGCCTGATTAATTCTGTATCTGATAGCGAAGAGTTCAGCTTCAGTGCTTGTGACGTTTGAAGTATGATGGAGAGTTTTGATAATTGGTTTATCGTGGATGTGGATATGAGAGATAGATGTAGTGACATTATTTTTGACACTAGCATCAGTGATTATGAGAGCTTGAGTTGATACTCCTGATGATTTGACAGCCAAGTTGTCCAGCTTTTGAATTCAATCTTTAAGACTGTTACACTTACTAACTGGATGAAAGGAGAAACAATCAGAGAAAATGTCAATAACTCTATTACTAGGCAACAATTCAGGATGAAAAGGATTGAAAGAAGAAAAAACCTCATTATATCAATTGTCCATATTGACTAATGAACCCTTGATTAAATTGCACTGGCATTTTGTAAGACTGCCAAGAGAGAGTGGATGTTGATAGTATGACAAGTCTTCTCTAGGTTCCATGAGTGAACAAAGGATGTGATTAGATAGTAGAGAATGAGCTCAGAGTTGTGATCTTCCACTCAATTTTTTGAGGTGGAGATTGATGGATATGAGATCCACAATAGCTTCAACACCAAATGATAGAGAAGTCTTGAACACTCCTAAGATCCAAATTGCTGCTCTTCTCTGCATTTTCCCTAGTAATTTCAAAGGATAAGCGAGAGGGGCATTATTATAATACTATAATTGAAATCCATATAGGGCAATCAGGAGGACACAACTTCTATACAGTAATTGTTTTTGATGTGGGTTTAAACCTTGGACCAAGTTTCCAAGTATTTTCATACATTTGACCATAGAAATAGACTTGTTTGAATAAAAGTTGATGTGTTGGTGGAATGATAATTTTCTGTCAAATATGAAACCTAGATATTTCTAGGTTTCTTTGGGATGTAGAGTGGAACCACTAAGAGATGAAAGGTTGAGAGAGAGAGGGTTAAACAAACCAATCAACCTTGAAAAATGAAAGATTTCAGTTTTTGAATGTTCAACTAAAAGTCCAAAATCCAAAAGAAGAATTGAAACAACATTGTAACTACAAAATAAACAAGAATTAGAAAACTGAAAGGATTTGCTTTGAGCAACTAAAAGACCATCATCAACAAACAATAAAAATGAAATTGGAATTTTGAGTTTTTCTAAAATATAAAGAAAAGGCAAAAGATAAAGGGCAGAAAGAATAGGAAAGAAGGCTGATCCTTGACCCACTCCAACATCGATATTAAAAGATGGTGAACTGAAATTGTTCCAAAAGTAATGAGTTTTTCTTTCAACAAGATAATTGGAGAAAAATTTAATGACACAAATATCGAACCCCACTTTCCCAAGTATAAGAGATAGAAGGCGATAATTGAAAGAGGGGAAAAATTGGGAGATATCAAAAGTAAGAGTGCTTATAGAGAGGTTTTTAACCTATCCCATGTGAATGAAATAGGTAAGAGTGACTCCAGCATCTGAAGTAGATTTAAACTTGAGTCTACCAAGCTGGCTCAGATGAATGAAGTTGTTAGACACCACATGGAATTGGAGTCTATCACCAATAACTTTTTTAGTAAGTTTACCCATAATGTTAAGAAGAATGATGGGTCTAAACGCTTTGGGAGAATTGTACAACATTTTGTTAGGCTTCAGTATTACTATGGTAGTTGAAATTTTGAAGTGCAAAGGCCAAAAACCTAAGTCAAAGCACAAATTCACAATGTTGACAAAGTTTTTCAAACATGTCTCATCTTTAAGAATATACTTGAGGTGACTCCACGAGATTTTGTCAGGGCCAGGTACAGAAGAATTATTGCACTTAGTGATAGCGATGATGAATTCTTCTTCAGAAAACTGGTTCCAAGGGGAGGAGGGAAAAGATATTAGTTCTTCAAGGATGCTTTCATTAATACTACAATGTTAAGCCATATTAAAAGAACTATATAGTGTGTGCCACAGATCGTTAATTTCTAAGCACGGTTGGTTATTGTACTTGATGGTTTTGATAGCTGGTAACTTTTGTTTGTTGACCCAGTTTATTAACTCCCAAGGGCCTTGCTTTTTATTCACAATTTCCTGAATTTTGAGGTTGAAGAAGGTTCTTTTTGAGATTTTAACTGTTCTTCAGAAAGTTTTCCAGTCCTCTAGACTTCTTGTTGTCCTATAAATCTCAAGGTCATGGCTGCATTTGTCATCCCACCAACTCTTGGAATGTTTCGATATTTTGACAATTTTTGAGTGTTTTTCCTAAGCATATTTGATTTCTTGAGCTAGATCATTGATGATTTTGTCTAAACTTGTTGGATCTGGTATGTTAAACATGTTGAGATTTCTAAAGATCACAGAAAAATCTTTGATAAAAGACACTTCTTCCTCACTACCTTTGCCAATTGAGTGTTTGGACAAGTTGATATATTCTTCGATAATAGGGATAGTGATTGTAAGGGGGACATGATCGGATGAGAGATTGTTATAAGACGAGTGTGTGGACAGACTTTGGCTAGGGTTAGGGTTAGCTGGACATAGATAAGTAATTAATTATTAGTCTACAATGGAGGAAGAGCATGTAATCTGGAAGTCATGTGATAGAAGCTAGAATAGTCTAGAGCGGTCTGGAAGGACTTAAGGTCTAGAAGGATCAAGAGGAGTCTAGATAGTAGTTAGGGTTAGGAGTGACGTCAAGGGACAATGGTTTCTCATGGTGTACATATGGTGTACACATATATGACAGAGATTAAGAGTATGACGTCAGAGCACATGTATACAGCATAGTAGCCTTATGGTGGATGAGTAATAGGACATTAGGGCAGGTAGATATTGTTGTAGCACGGACCACATATAATTTATATAAATAGAGAAGCAATGCAGCGAGGGCTCCTTGTCAAGTTCTCTTGTAATTCCCACTACTAGATAGCCAACTAAGAGCTTTGCTGAAGTAAGCATACTACAAGTGCCGTTCTGGCGAGTGGTTGCTACAACAGAGATGCTATTCCAGGTGAATTGAGTGACAGTCCAACTCGTTTGAGCCACTACACAGAAACATAAGGTAAATGACCGAATTTGAGTCATTATTATTGTCCAAATATCTAGTCGGAATGCAGTTAGTGGGAAAAGACAAATCTAAATTGAAAGAGTCTGCAATAATAAGTAACTCATTGCTAATCAAGGAATGATAAGGATAAGAAGAATCCCAAAGGTTATTATGAATATTAAAGTCACCAGTCATAATAAGGAGATTACAAATGTTGACCTCAGTATCCTTCAGATACTTTAAGGCTGAGTGCGACAAATCAGAATAAATGTTCATTAGCCAAAAAATGTCATTGTTGTTAAAGAAAGAAACTAGAAGAATGTCTTTAAAATTAATAATGTCTCTATAAAGAGAAAAGCGAAGAAAGGAAAGTCTTATGTTGATATATATTGCAACTCTCGAAAAGTTGTTCATTGATTCCAATTTTCTAGTGAAAGTCAGCTAGTTAGGATAATTGACAACACCCACCAATGAATCTCCTTCACAATTCGTTGAACTCAGGATGGAGTTGTCAAAGATGAAAGTGGTGGACTCTATTTATTTTCAGTTTCTTTTTTTTTTTTATTCTGATTTATTTTTCATTTTTCAATTTTTAGAACTTAGAGTGAGGTTTAGGGTGATGATGTCATGCTGTCACACAACATGTCACATCAGATGACAGGGTCACAAGTCACATGATGTATGGAAGGAGGTAAAAGGTTCTGGAAGGATGATGTCATACAATATATGTAACACATATTGACCTTAAGACTAACACATAGCTGTTTAGGGTAGGTTAGAAGTAGCTAGCATGGACCATGTAGATTTAGTATATAAGGTAGACTATCTTGTATAGAGTTCTCTATCAAGTTCTCTTGTGTAAACTCTATATAAGGTTCTTTCTTTTGACTAACTCTAAGATCTTAAGTTTGTAACATTCTACCAATGAATCTCCTTCACAATTCATTGAACTCAGGATGGAGTGGACAGTAGACCAAGATGGCTCTTGAATGAAAATGATATTGAAATCAGACTTGACTTCAAGAATGATGTTAACTATGAGACTGTTTTTCCAAACATTCTGTGAAAAGATTTTAATGTCTTTTAAAATCATGCTTTGTGACTGTTCACAGTTGAACAAATTGAAGTCTTTTGATTTTCTCAAATTTTCGCATATTATTTAGAGTGCTACTCTTTGTTGAATCTGTGTTTCCAAAACAGACAATCAGTAGAGTCTGCTTGGTAATTGCCTTTGCAGTTTAAGCACTTGAAGGAATGTGGACACAGTTTGCCTTTCTTGGTTTCTAACCTAGGTGGATTAGTTTTCTCATTAGCCTTGCAGCACCATGCAAACTCGCAGTGGTGAATAGTTTGGTGAGGACCATTGCATTTTACATATTTCGATCCTTGGATTCTGCACACACCTGACAAATGACCCCATTTCTAACAGTTTTTGCACAAAGGTACTCCAGGGTTTATGTTTGCTCCTCAAACAGTTGCGATGAAACTGCCAACATTAAATCTTCTGTTAATGATTGTCTTGGCCTTGGATCCATTTTGAGTATCCCAAATGTTGATCCAGATGATAGACATGTCTGACTTGGGAGAGACCTTAATGACTCTCAGCTTTGATGCTAGAACAATGTCATTGAAAATATGATTAGCTTTCAATATTTTTTCAACATTGTCAGAAGATAAGCGGGCATTAGTGACTTCAGACAGATAAGGAATGCTAACAATTTTAAGATATGATTTAGACTGAGGTAGTCTAGGTGATTTGATTTGGTCTGCAACTGTGCATAGAGAGTTCTTGATGTATTTTTTGATCTCTTGAAGATCCGAAGGACACATAACATTGTTGGTAGGGATAATTATACCTTTGGCATCAGTGCAAATGAAATTGGCCATAACATTTGACTTGATTCCTTTAAGAGCTCTGTTGATGTTAATGATATAGAAACTGAACTCTCTAATAAAATACTTTGTGTTCTCAATGCTCATTAGGATGATAACCTATTTTTGTGATGGGCCTTTAGAGATTATGTTGATTCATGGTTTTGGTTTCATGACACCATTGATAATCTTCTAGACTTGTTCAATTTTGTGGTCCTGAAGGCTCAGAAACATTTCTTTGATTTTTAATGTATCCCTAGCTATATTTGACATATTAGTGTTAGAAGATGCCTGAGTGTACAACTTTTTCAGTTGAATAGCAGGCTTCTTTTTGAAAATTTTCGAAATTTCATTGACCTCCTTCAGGGATTTGGCTGGAATAGGAGGGGGAATAGATGAGATTGAAGCTAGTTTGACTATATTCTTACCTTTACCATTGGACAGAGTCTTGACAACCTGTGGGCTAAACTTAGACTTTACCATGTTTTTGAACAATGTGTTGGAATTGTCCACTATCAAACTATCCCAGTGTGTTTCATAAAGAGACAAAATAAATCCCTAAGCCATCTTACCAATGCCTTTGAGATTCTTAATATTGTTGGCTTTACTGACTTCGATGGTTTTGTCCAGAATATATTTTTGCATTCTGGTGAGAGATTCCTTGATGTTCTTCATATCCAATGCCAAGTGTTCTAAAGATTCGTGAAGTGATATGGCCTGGAAATATTTGTCTCAAGAATCGGGGTCCCTAGCCTGGCTGATATTGTAGTTCAACTGAATGTTGAACATGTTGTTGTCCTTGTGGTTGCTGCAGGAGAGTTCTTCATTGTTGATATGTTGAGGCCCTGTGTTAGTCAAGAGTTCAGCCACCCTGCTGCTCTGGATTTTCTGGTTGTTGTTCATAATGTATAACAGTTGGGAACTGTCGACAGGTTCAATGACTTCATCCACAAAGTTGTTATCCCTTTCCATATGCTCAGCATAATCCACCAAGCCATTAGTAACAGACATGATATCTGAGCTAGAATCATTAGCTGGGCATTTGGTTAATCCTCTCACATCATCAAAGTTATCTGGACTACCTCCATGAACATCATTAATATCCATGTTTCCAAATCATACAATACTCATTCTTGTTGTAAATGTTGTAGTTGCTGAATTACTAAAGAATTTATTTCCTGAATCTCTTATGGGCACTACCATACAAGATGGTGGTACAAGAGCAAGAAGAGGATGTCACATCACACTCTCTCATCTAAGTCTAAAATAAAGAAAAATAAACTCTAAAATAAACTAAAATAAAATAATAAAATAAAATAAATAGAATGAAACCAAGTCCAACATTCACAACTCTGACAATTAGGGTCTTAACTAGAAGTCAGAAAGTAGATGTTTTGAAAGTTGGTCTATAACAATTCTCCTAATACTAGATATATTCTTGTTTCAATTGTATTAGATGTGGTTTACACTAAAGAGTGAAAGTCTGCAAAGTTGGCTTGGAGTTTGTACTAGATATAGAAATCCATACAAAGAACATAGTATTATAGACTTTCCTGAATGACCTTAGCTTTAGCTTATAT
>Ga0157363_1001157_pt1 | contig 21590 bp, 19 predicted proteins | sample AttsexASBM1_FD_111477 | JGI IMG/M metagenome (GOLD analysis project Ga0157363, IMG submission 111477) | Fungus gardens microbial communities from leaf cutter ant in Ribeirão Preto, State of São Paulo, Brazil - Atta sexdens ASBM1 | ecosystem: Host-associated > Fungi > Mycelium > Unclassified ... | reverse complement strand
GTCATCGTTCCGCCCGCTCCGACCCCGGCTCGCACGTATCTCGTGTTCTTCGACTGGGACAAGTCTGACCTGACGGGCCGCGCCCGTGAGATCGTTGCCCAGGCAGCCCAGGCTTCCACGCACGTCCAGACGACGCGCATCGAAGTCAACGGCTACACGGATAACTCCGCTGCTCACCCGGGTCCGCGCGGCGTGAAGTACAACCTCGGCCTGTCCAACCGTCGTGCTTCCAGCGTGAAGGCTGAACTGATCCGTGACGGCGTCCCGGCTGCTGCCATCGACATCCACGGCTACGGTGAATCCAACCCGCTGGTGCCGACCGGCCCGAACACCCGCGAGCCGCAGAACCGTCGCGTCGAGATCATCCTGAAGTAATTCAGACATGATCCGACGTCGGGGTCTTCGACTTCGGTTTCTGAGAAAGGCGTCCTTCGGGGCGCCTTTTTCTTTATGCGCTCTTCCAGACTGAAGACAGAACGCCCTTGCATGTCTCTTTCTCGGCACGCTAGAGCCACTCCACCCGACACACCGGAGACATGGTCCCTTGCGACGCAGCCGTATCTTTTATCCGCGCAGCCGCCCGGAAATCATTGACCAGTTCCTGCGTTTTGGGGTTGTCGGAGCTCTCGGATTTCTTGTGGACTGGGAAACGGTATCCCTGTTGCGTCAACCAGCAGGGTTAGTCGCAGCAACGCTGATTGCCTATTTCGTGGCAGCGACCGGAAACTGGTGCCTCAATCGCTTCTGGACCTTTCGGCTCTCAGCCAACGACAACCAGCATATGATCCTGCAATGGCTTCGATTCCTGCTGGCCAATTCGTTCGGATTTCTCCTCAACCGTGGAATGGTTTTTCTGCTTTACGCTACGGTTCCACTGACCGTGCATTTTCCTGCACTGGCACTGGCCGCAGGCGCACTGTGCGGCATGATCGCCAATTTCAATCTTTCGAGACGCCTCGTCTTTCGCGCCCAGACACCGGAAACTCCGCTGGAACTCGTCCAGATGGCAGTAGAGATCCCTGCTGCCGGACTGACGGCACCGGAGCCCGAACCGGATCTGTCGGGTCTGGAGAATAACACCTTCAGACTGCATGACCACAATGACTGAAGGCTGCATTTCCAAGGCCGCTACAATAGTCTAGGACAGGCAGACGATTTCCCTGCTTTTCCGGAACTGACGCTCCCTTATCATGACCAGCACCAACGATATCAGATCGGCCTTTCTCGAATATTTCGGTGCACAAGGCCACCGCATTGTTCCGTCGGCATCGCTGGTGCCGCAGAATGACCCGACACTGCTGTTCACCAACGCTGGCATGGTGCCGTTTAAGAACGTCTTCACCGGTCAGGAAACCCGTCCCTATTCCCGCGCCACCACGGCGCAGAAAGTCGTGCGGGCAGGCGGCAAGCACAACGATCTCGATAATGTCGGCTACACGGCGCGCCATCATACGTTCTTTGAGATGATGGGGAATTTCAGCTTCGGAGATTATTTCAAACCCGAAGCTATCGAATTCGCCTGGACGCTGCTGACACACGATTTCGGACTACCAAAAGAAAAGCTGCTCGCCACCGTCTATGCGGAAGACGAAGACGCTGCTGATCTATGGAAGAAAATCGCCGGACTGTCCGATGACCGGATCATCCGCATTGGGACGTCCGACAACTTCTGGCGCATGGGTGATACGGGACCGTGCGGTCCGTGTTCCGAGATTTTCTACGACCATGGGGACAGCGTCTTCGGTGGCCCTCCGGGCAGCCCGGACGAAGACGGCGACCGTTTCGTCGAGATCTGGAACCTCGTGTTCATGCAGTTCCTCGATCAGCCGGACGGTTCGCGTGACTCGCTGCCCCGCCCTTCGATCGATACGGGTATGGGGCTGGAGCGTTTCGCCGCGATCATGCAGGGCAAACGCGACAATTATGATACCGATACCATGCGTGCGCTCATCGAAGCCTCGGCTGATGTGATGCATCAGGACGCGGATGGGGCATTCAAGTCCAGCCACCGCGTTGTCGCCGACCATCTGCGCTCTACTGCCTTCCTGATCGCCGATGGCGTGCTGCCGTCCAAGGAAGGGCGTGGCTATGTGCTGCGTCGCATCATGCGCCGTGCCATGCGCCATCTGCATATGATGGGCGCGAAGGAGCCTGTCTTCTATCGCCTGCTCCCGGCGCTGATCCAGCAGATGGGCGCGGCTTATCCCGAACTGGTCCAGCATCAGGTGCTCATCGCGCAGACGATGAAGGGCGAGGAAGAACGCTTCACAGCACTTCTGGAGCGTGGCCTGACGCTGCTCTCCGATGAACTGGACCGTCTGGGCGAAACGGAAGCCCTTCCCGGCGATGTGGCGTTCAAGCTGTATGACACGTTCGGCTTCCCGCTCGACCTGACGCAGGACGCCCTGCGCGAAAAGGGGCGCACGGTTGACGAGAGCGGCTTCGAGACCGCCATGGCCGAGCAGCGTAAGTGCGCGCGCGCGGCCTGGGTTGGATCGGGCGACACCGCGGCCGAGACGGTCTGGTTCGATGCGCGCGACAGGCACGGCCCCAGCGAGTTCCTCGGCTATGTTTCGGAAAAATCCGACGCGGAAGTGCAGGGTATCTTCCGTGGCAATGACGAACTGGCTTCGGCGCCTGCTGGCGACGATACGGTTGCGATCCTGCTGAACCAGACGCCGTTCTATGGCGAAAGCGGCGGTCAGGTGGGCGATCATGGAACGCTGACAGCCGCAGGCCTGCGCGTCGAAATCACGGATACGCAGAAGCGTAACGGCGATCTGATCGTCCATTACGGCAGGGTTGTCGAAGGCACCCTGAAGCCGGGGATGGCGGTTCATGCCGAGATCGATCACGCCCGTCGCACAGCGGTTCGTGGCCATCATTCCGCGACCCATCTGCTGCATGAAGCCCTGCGCCGTCAGGTCGGAACCCATGTCACGCAGAAGGGCAGCCTGAATGCACCGGAGCGTCTGCGCTTCGACATCAGCCAGCCACGCCCGCTGACGGATGAGGAACTTGCCGCGGTTGAGGCCGAGGTCAATGCCCGCATCCGCGAGAATGCTCCGGTTCAGACGCGACTGATGACGCAGGACGAAGCCGTTGCGGAAGGCGCGATGGCGCTCTTTGGCGAAAAATACGGCGACGAGGTTCGCGTGGTTTCGATGGGCAAGGGCGACGATGATCGTGCCGCCTATTCCATCGAGCTTTGCGGCGGCACGCATGTGGGCCGCGTGGGCGAGATCGGACCGTTCCGCATCGTTTCGGAAGGCGGTGTCTCGGCTGGCGTGCGCCGGATCGAGGCCGTCTGTGGTCTGGCAGCCGAAGCGCTGGCGCTGGAAACCGAAAACCGCCTGAAACAGATCGCGGATCTGCTCAAGGTTCCCATCACCGACGCTGCTGCCCGTGTGGCGGCGCTGCTCGAAGAGCGCAAATCCCTGACGTCGCAGGTGTCCGATCTTCAGCGCAAGCTGGCCACCGGCGAAGGCACAAGCGCAACCGAGAGCATCAACGGCATCACGCTTTCGGCCCGCGATCTGGGAGATGTCAGTCCCAAGGAACTTAAGGGTCTGGCGGAGAGCATTTCTCAGCAGATCGGCTCCGGCGTGGTGGCGCTGATGTCCAATGCGGATGGCCGTGGCAGCATTGTGATTGCCGTGACCAAAGACCTGACGGACCGTCTGGATGCGGTGAAGCTCGTCCGTGAGGCCTCCGCACTAATGGGCGGAAAAGGTGGCGGCGGCCGGCCGGATATGGCTCAGGCCGGTGGTCCGGATGCCAATGCGGATGCGGTCTTTGCAATGCTGCGCACGACATTGGGAGCAGCATAAGCAATCGCATCATGGTATGTCAGGGCAGTGACAAATCATGGGTTGACCGGAATCATGCTTTACCTGTCCTGATAAAGCCTTCTAACTGCCCGGTAGTTCAAGATGAAGGAGAACACCATGGCCTGTGGTCGTGATACTCTGGCGAAACTGCTGGGCGGCGTCCGGAAATTCGAAACGGACGTTTATCCCGAGAGTGCGGAACTGTTCGAGAGCCTGGCCTCCAGCCAGTCTCCGTCAACCCTGTTCATCACCTGCGCCGACAGCCGGATCAGCCCAAGTCTGATTACTCAGACGGAGCCGGGTGAGCTGTTCATCGTACGCAATGTCGGCAATATCGTGCCGGCTTATGGCGAGATGCTGGGCGGTGTGTCGTCTGCCATCGAATATGCGGTCGGCGCGCTCAAGGTGAAGAACGTCATCATCTGCGGGCATTCCAACTGTGGCGCAATGGGCGCACTGATGGACCTGAACTCCCCGAAGCTGGACAATCTGCCGACGGTCAAGAGCTGGATGCGTCATGGCGAAGCCGCCCGCGCCGCACTTGGGAACCTCAAGGCAGAAGATGCTGGCCCGGAAGATATCCGTTCGCTGGCCGAATACAACGTCATGCTCCAGCTTGTGCATCTGCGCACGCACCCTGCCGTCGTGCGGGCGCTGGCGCAGGGTGAACTGAAGCTGCAAGGCTGGTTCTACGACATCCCCAAGGGCGAGATCCTCATCATTGATGAGAGCACACGCAAGACACGTACCGTCGAGAGCGTGCTTGAAGAAATGTGCACTACCGAAGGACAGGCTGCCTGAAACAGGCGCTGGCTTCCGTGCTGGCCGGTCTTATCGGGATCGCCAGCATGGGAACGGCTTCGGCGCGTATTCTGAAACTCTCGACCTGGAACATGGACTGGCTGACCCTTCGCCCCTCGGGCGATGAAGCACTGCCGGATGATGTTCCCGGTGGAGAGCATCGCGATTTTTCAAAACTCGCGGCTTATGCCCGGCATCTGGACTCTGATGTCGTGGCTTTTGAGGAAGTGGACGGCCCGATCGTCGCTTCCCGCGTTTTCAGTCTCAAAACATATCAGATTCTTCTGACGCCTGATGCGGTGGTGCAGAGAGTGGGCGTCGCCGTGCGTCGCGATCTGCATGTGACGGTCAATGAGGAACTCTCCGCCCTCAATGTCGCGTCACCAGATGCACCTCACCAACTTCGCGGTGGTCTGGATGTCACCATCAGTGATGCGCACGCCAGCCTGCGTCTGCTGGTCGTGCATCTCAAGACGGGATGCTGGGACCAGCCGCTGAACCAGCGTCAGCACTCCTGCCCTACCCTGTATCAGCAGGTCCGCGTCATGCAGGACTGGATGCTCGAACGACAGGACGAGGGCGAAGCCTATGCCGTTCTAGGGGATTTCAACCGGCGCCTGACGCTGCATGATCCGCTGATGCAGCAGATCGAGACCGAAACGCCTGTCACGCTGACGACGGCGGGCAAGGCCAGTCCCTGCTGGGGCGGCGAATATTTCATTGACCATATCCTGCTGGGCAATGCGGCACGGAACTGGATCGTGCCGGACAGTCTGCGGGTCATGACCTATAAAAACGATACGGCTCCTGCGGGTCTTTCGGATCACTGCCCGGTTTCGGTCCGGCTGGACATGCCCTGATAGAGCGTTGCGGGGCCGGAGGTTCCAGTCCATGAAGGGTACCCTTCCCGCTGTCCCGCCCGGAGCGATCAATGTCTGATTTTCGATCTGCATGGCCCGTCACCCCTTTGGCCCCTCAGGTCGTGGTTCGGGTTGAGCGGGCTATGCCGGAACTGCCTTCAGAAATTGAAAGTCGCGTAGCATCGCACTGGAATGCCGCGCTTGCGAAGCATCCCACGCTCTATAACGGACGCGTTTTCTGCGCGGATGTGATCGAAGCAGAAATTATCCGTGGGCACTGGTCGGAATACAGGCGGGTTCTGGCCCAGATGCGGGAGCCAGATCTGTATGGTACGGATTTTCTGCGTCCACTGGCAGTTGTGGGCCTTTTCCGGACGACAGACGGGATCGTGATCGGGCAGCGCTCGGAACACTCCCTTTATCTGCCCGGATACTGGCAGGGCGCTCCGGCTGGCAATGTGGAAAGCCGTGATGGCGAAGCACAGATCGATCTCGCGGCCCAGTTGATGGCGGAATGTCTTGAAGAACTGGGGGTGTCGGAGGCGGAGTGTCAGATCGGGCGCTGTCTTCTGGCCTGTGAACATCCGCAAACGCATATCGTGGATGTCGGCATGGAGATCACCACCATGCTGGATTTCGAAACGCTGAAAGAGCGTTGCAGCCGTCTGGGCAATGCCGAATATCAGACATTGATGCTGATCCGGCCCGATACGACACTGCCCACACCGCTCGCCCCTACATTATCCGCCATGCTGGAGCGAAACCGATGACCTACCGTATTCTGGATGCTTCAGGGCTACGGGACTGGCTCGCACAGCAGCCGGATCTGTCGGAACGACTGGGAGGCGAGACTGCGGATTGGAGCATCCGGGAGGTCAGCGACGGCAATCTCAACACGGTGTTTCTGGTAGACGGTCCGGTTGGAGCTCTCTGCTGCAAGCAGGCTCTGCCTCATGTCCGCGTGGCGCCGGACTGGCCCATGCCGCTGGAGCGGGCGCTATATGAATCGCGCTATATGCAGACTGTGGCGCCTGCCGTTCCGGGGCTGATGCCGGAGTTCTTGGCCTATGATGCAGATCTGTTTCTGATCGTCATGGAATGTCTGACGGCGCATGAAGTCCTGCGATCGGCGCTGATCGCAGATCGTGCGCTTCCGGGATTTTCCGCCGTGATCGGGACCTATATTGCCAGAAGCGTGCAGGCGACAGGATGGGTAAATCAACCGTTTGAGACCGGCGCGCGCCTGCTGGAGCAGTTTTCCGGCAATACCGCCCTCACCCGCATTACGGTCGATCTGATCCTGACAGACCCGTACCGCGTCTGTGATCGCAACCCGGAACCGGACGCCGGTCTGCGTGAGGATGTAACAGCACTTCAGAACGACCAGAATTTGCATCAGGCTGTCGGTCGGCTTCAGGAGCGTTTCCTGACGGTAAGGCAGGCGCTACTTCATGGCGATTTGCACACCGGCTCCATCATGCTGGACGGTTCGGATGTCCGCGTCATTGACGGCGAGTTCGCCACGATGGGGCCGGTCGGGTTCGACTGCGGGCTTTATCTGGGCAACCTGGCGCTACATCTCTGCGCCGTCCCCCACAAGGCTACGTTCCTTAGAGACGAAATGCTGGCCTTCTGGCAGAGCTTCTCGACGGAACTACGCTCCAGCCTCTCAAAGGAGGGTGGCGATCAGTGGGCTCTGTCCGGACCTGCCTCCCGTCAGGATCTGATCGAGACGTTCCTGAACGGTATTCTGCGTGATACGGCAGGGTTCTGTGGGCTGGAAATGGTCCGGCGTACAGTTGGGTTTGCACAGGTGGCTGATTACGGAGTGTGCAGCACCGAAAAGGACCGGCTTCTGGCACGACAGAAAGCGCTCCAGATCGGACGAACGCTGGTTGTGCAGGGTGCGTCGCTACGGAGTTTTGCCGATATTCTGTCCCTGATGGGGCTGTAAAGAAAAACCCCGCTCCTTACAGAGCGGGGTTTTGATTTTCAGGCGGCTGACATGCCGATCTGTTTGATGTCGTGAAACGCCAGATCGGGGTTCATCTCGATGGTCCGGCGCATCATAAAGGACGACGTCGCGAGGAAAACCGGATCTCCGTCCAGATCGTCGGCCATGGCGGAGCGGTTCATGTCCTGGAACATCTCGATCTTGGCGCGATCACCCGTGATCCAGCGGGCCAGCGAGTAAGGCGTGCTCTCGAAACCGATGGTCACGCCATATTCGCCCAGCAGACGCGACTGAAGCACGTCGAGCTGAAGTGTTCCGACCACGCCCACGATCGGCGAGAGGCCATCCTGCGGGCGGAAAAGCTGGACAACACCTTCCTCGGCCAGTTCCACGAGGGCCTGACGGAGCTTCTTGGCCTTCATGGCGTCATCGAGGCGGACCCGACGCAGGATTTCGGGGGCGAAGTGCGGCACACCTGTAAAACGCAGGTCTTCGCTCTCGCTCAGCGTATCGCCGATCCGCAAGGTGCCGTGATTGGGAATGCCTACGACGTCACCGCCAAAAGCTTCTTCGGCAAGCTGGCGGTCGCGGGCGAAGAAGAACTGCGGCGTGTGCAGGGCGAACTGCTTGCCGGTCCGGACATGCTTCAGGCGCATCCCGCGGGTCAGACGACCGGAACAGACGCGGGCGAAGGCCATACGATCGCGATGGTTCGGATCCATATTGGCCTGAATCTTGAAAATCAGCGCCGTAACCTGATCTTCGGAAGCCTTGACCTCTCGGGTTTCGGTCTGCTGCGCACGGGGTGCGGGACCATAAGCCACAAGCGCGTCGAGCAGATCCGTGACGCCGATTTCCTTCATGGCCGAGCCGAAGAAGACCGGAGACAGATGGCCCGCATCGAAGGACTCCCGATCGAACAGGGGCAATGCGGCTTCGGCAAGTTCGACTTCCTCGCGCATCTGGATGATGCGGGGGTCGTCCTCGCCGACAGGTTCTTTCGTATGCACTGTCTGCGTCCGCAGATCGTACGTGCCAATGAACTTGGCGGCACGCCCAATCGGCCATGTGGCCGGAGACGTGTCCAGCGCGAGCGTGTTGGCAATTTCGTCGAGCAGCGCGAAGCAGTCCTGCGCTTCACGGTCCATCTTGTTGATGAAGGTGACGATAGGAATGTCGCGCAAGCGGCAGATTTCGAAGAGTTTGCGGGTCCGGTCTTCGATGCCTTTGGCGGCGTCGATGACCATGACCGCGCAATCCACGGCCGTCAGGGTCCGATAGGTGTCTTCGGAGAAGTCTTCATGGCCCGGGGTGTCGAGCAGGTTGAAAACGCAGTCGCCATACTCGAACGTCATGACCGAAGTCACGACGGAAATGCCACGGTCGCGCTCGATGCCCATCCAGTCGGACTTCGTGCGGCGGCGTTCGCCCTTGGCGCGGACATTGCCCGCCATCTGGATCGCGCCACCCGCCCGCAGGATACGTTCGGTCAGGGTCGTCTTACCGGCGTCAGGATGGGAAATGATTGCGAACGTACGCCGGCGAGCGATCTCGCGGCTGATTTCAGCGCTCTGCGCCTCTGACATGATGCCTCCGATGACAACAGCAAACTCCGGGAGAAGTCCGGGACCGGCTCCCTCGCAGTGTCCGGGGGTCAGATAGCACGTCTGACAACAGCAGAGGACACCCGGAAAATGTGCTTTTCCGTTGGGAGGCGCAATGTGGAGAAACCGGCTTTTTCCGTCAAGGGAGAAAGGGTTCGCTCCCGCGCTAACTTACCAGCGAAACCCCAGCGTATGCCCCGTGAGGCTACGCACGACATTGCGTACGGAATCTACTATCTTTCCTGCCGCCGTACGCTCCATGACAGGCGGAATGACCCGACAGCGTCTGGGTGTCCAGACAATGCTTCCATCCTTACAATGAATGGGATGCGGCCCCGGCGGGGGTGGGTGATAATGCATGTCGGGCGCAATGAACGTATTGATGCCCCGAGCCTGAGCGAAAGCACAGAGACCCGCGAAAATCAGAATGATCCAAAGCCCAGCCCGCATGTATCTCTGCCCCCTATGCGATACAGATCGCATCAATCGGTAACAGAACGATACATCATGAACGCTTCGCCCAGCCAGAACAAAAAAATGCCGGATGGGAAATCCCATCCGGCATTTTCCGGTCGCGTTCCGATCCGGGCCATGAGGCCCGGCTCAGGATCAGCGGGAGTAGAACTCGACGACCAGGTTCGGTTCCATCTGCACCGGATACGGCACGTCCGAGAGAACCGGCACACGCAGGAACGTGCCCTTCATCTGGCGGTGATCGACTTCAACGTATTCCGGTGTGTCGCGCTCACCCGTCTGGACAGCGTCGAGCACAATGGCGAGCTGCTTGGAGGAGGAACGGACTTCGATGACGTCGCCTTCCTTCACGAGGTAGGATGGGATGTTCACCTTCTTGCCATTGACCGTGACATGGCCGTGGCTGATGAACTGACGCGATGCGAACGGCGTGATCGCGAACTTCAGGCGGTACACGACGGCATCCAGACGACGCTCGAGCAGACCGATCAGGTTCTCGGACGTATCGCCCTTGCGACGGACGGCTTCGTCATAATACTTGCGGAACTGCTTCTCGCTGATGTTGCCGTAGTAGCCCTTGAGCTTCTGCTTGGCCATCAGCTGGATGGAGAAGTCGGACGGCTTCTGCTTGCGGCGCTGACCGTGCTGGCCGGGGCCGTATTCGCGACGGTTGACCGGGGACTTGGCACGGCCCCACAGGTTGACGCCGAGGCGGCGGTTGATCTTGTACTTGCTCTCAAGGCGCTTTGACATGGGTTGACCCCTGTACTCATCAGAACCGCCTCATGCTGCATGGCGGTCCGTTTGTTGTGCCGGTAGGCCCTCTCCCGGATTGGAAAGAGCGGGCGCGCACCCAGATGCCGGACCGGCGGGATTGCAGACCCCCGCGCTGTTGGACCGGCCGGTACGTCCACGTTTCCGGCTGTGCCGTCGCGCCTACAGGAGTCCCCGGACGGGGTCAATCAAAACCTGCGTGCAAGCCATGTCATTTTCTTGCAGTGGGGGCGCGGAAAGTACGCAACCACATCAACTCCGGCTGCGCTAACTGTCCGGAACTCCCCTTCGCTTTTTCCCGAGCACTCCTGAAGGGGAGCAACACGTTTTTTCGAGTTTCCGTATGAAAACCTACCGCTTCAATCCCAAAGCCGGCCGTATCGGCGAAGGTTCCCTCGAAGGACTGGTGCAGTCCCTTGATGCGCCTCTGCCCCCCAAGCCCGGGGAGAGCGTCATCAAGCGTGCCTTCAAAAGATTCGGCCTCGCCCAGATGCACATGTCCCATCTGGTGATCGACGATCGCACGATCTATCTGCGCGGCAAGGCGGACAACGCCAAGGACCGCGACCAGATGATTCTTGCGGCAGGCAATGTTGCAGGCGTCTCGGCTGTTAAAGCCGAAATTGCCGTCCCGGCCGGAACGCCGGAGCCGGAGTTTCTGGAAATCAAGACGAGCAAGACGCTGGACGAAGTGGCGGACAAGCTGCCGCAGGACATCACCGGCGATGAACTGCTTGATGCCAATCAACCGCTTGTCACGGCCAAGGATGACATTTATCCGGGTCAGACCATCCGACTGCCAACCGAGAACTGATCTGTTCGTCGTGGCTCCTCCGAGATGGGGAGCCACGACTGCGTTTCACGATCCGGCACTGGCAGGACGGTCCTGACCTCCATTCCCGGAATTCTCCTTATGGACTCCATCGAACCTCTCGACGTCGAACGGGTGCGCCCACCCCACGGTGTCGAACCGGCCATGCTGTCCCTCATGCTGGCGACATTTACCATCGGCACCGGCGAATTCGCCATGATGGGTCTGCTGCCGGAATTCTCACACTCCCTGAACATCACCATCTCTCAGGCAAGCTGGGCTATTTCCGCCTATGCCATGGGCGTCGTCATCGGAGCGCCGCTGATTGCGATCCTAGGCGCGCGCCTGCCACGCCGCACGCTTCTGCTCTGCCTGTTATGCCTGTTCATCGCGGGCAATATTGGCAGCATCCTGATGCCCAGCTTTGCGGGCATCGAACTCATGCGCTTCATCACGGGCCTGCCTCACGGGGCTTTCTTTGGCGTTTCAGCGCTGATCGGCGCGTCAATGGTCGAGCGCGCCCGGCGCGGACGGGCGGTCGGACGGGTGCTGTCAGGCATCATGATTTCGACCGTTATCGGGTCGCCACTCTCGACCTATGCCGCCAATCACGTGGGATGGCGTGTGGCCTATGGCACGATCGCGGCTCTGGGCGCTCTGTGTTTTGTGGGGATCTGGTTCTTCGCACCGCGTGACAGGCCTCATCCGGGCGCAACCGCACTCACCGAACTCGGCGCGTTCAAACGCCCGCAGGTTCTGCTGACGCTGCTGACCAGCGCGGTCGGGTTTGGGGGGTTGTTCGGGATCTACACCTTTCTGACGACCGGACTGACGGAAGTGACGCAGCTTCCGGGTTGGCTCGTGGCTGTCTATCAGGTCGTATGGGGACTGGGCATGGTGGCGGGCAATGCGTTTGGCGGAGCCATGGTTGACCGCAGCATCGACCGGACGGTGATCGTCTCCTTCACGGGAAGCATTGTCTTCATGCTGGGCTTCTGGCTGCTGCTACCCTCGCCCTACGCCATGCTGCCAATCACCTTTCTGGTTCCAGCCGGAATCATCATGCTCTCCCCCGCCCTCCAGACCCGCCTGATGGAAGTTGCCGGAGATGCCCAGACCCTCGCCGCCTCGCTCAACCATTCGGCGTTCAATCTCGCCAACGCCTTCGGAGCATGGCTGGGGGCGGTGCTGGTCAGTTCAGGGCTGGGGCTTGGGTCCGTTGGCTGGGGCGGGGCGCTGTTCTCGGTGTTGGGACTGGTGATTTACGGCCTTACGATGTGGCAGGCACGGGCCTCCGCATCACGCGAAGCAGCCTGATCCCGAAGGCCACGCAGGTCGTGGCCAGTGCCAACGCCATACCGATCCAGAGGCCTTCCACACCAACATGCTGGTGGAAGGCCAGCCATCCTCCGAACACCAGCCCGACCAGACCATAACTCGCCATGGCAATCAGCATGGGCGTCACGGCATCTCCGCAGCCCCGAAGCGCACCGTTGAAGACGCATTGCAGACCATCTGCGATCTGGTAGAGCCCGGCGATCTTGAGAAGCGTTACGACAAGCGCCGTGGTTTCGGGGTCCGGCGCACGATTCGAGAAATAAAGCGGCAGGATCTTTTCAGGCCAGATCAGCAGCAGCGAGGATGTGGCAAGGCTCCACATCAGAACGATGCCCATTCCGGTCAGAGCCGCGCGGCGGCCCTGTTCCATACGCCCCGCTCCGCGCCAGTACGCCACACGCACATTTGTCGCCTGACCGATCGCCAGACACACCATGAACAGCAGCGAACTGACATTAACCGCAACCTGATGCGCCGCAAGACTGGGCGTTCCGAGTTCACCGGCACGCAGACTGGTGATCTGGAACATCAGGATTTCCGCCGCAGCCCCCATCATCATCGGGCCGCCGAGCTTCAGCAGATCCTTCATGACGGCCCACTGCACAGGCGCTGGCTTCAGAACCGCCCTGACGCGCTCATGGGTCAGGCAGAGACCGAACAGAGCAAAACTGACGACCCAGCCCGTCAGGGTCGTGGCCGTTGCGGAACCATAAAGCCCCATGGCCGGAAGCCCAGCCCAGCCGTGGATCAGCGCCGCATTGGTCAGCCCATTGCAGACCGCCATTGCGGGCATGATCCAGAGCAGCAGCGTCTCAGCGCCGAGCGCTGGCAGCGCGACACGCAGAACGCCAATGACAGCCAGATCAGGCAGAAGTGACAACAGCAGAATATCAATGAAGCGGCTGCCATGTGTGATGACTTCCGCCGGTTCACCGATGGAAGTGAAGATGGTTTTCGAAAAAGCCAGCAGCAGGGCACACGGAACAAAAACCGCAATGGCGAGTACGAGCGTCGCGCTCATGACGCTGCGGCCGTCATGTGACGTGCGGCCATGATCTTCCGCGCCGCGCCCATGCGACAGAAGCACCCCTGCCCCACCGAGAATGGCCTGAAATGTCACCATTGTCGTGAAGAAGAACGTGCTGGACAGACCACCAATGGCCAGTTCCGTCACACCGAGCCCACCGAGCAGGACCGTATCCGTGACACCCATCGCCATTTCGGAGAGCTGCGACAGGGCCAGCGGCAGCGCAATTCGCACGAGCATTAAAGCATGATTGTGTGGCGTTGTCGGGTCGGACGGCGGATGACTGGAAAAGGTGCTGCTCATGCTCCCCTAATACAGACGCCAAACCTGCCGACAAGAGCAACAAAGCCTGTTGCACCCGAACCAAGGCTGGCGCATTGATCGGCATATGGCCGATCCTGCTGCACACGTGCTCCGCCTGCACGATACCCATCTTCGCGAAAAGCGACCGTTCACACCCCTCGATCCTGAGAATGTGCGCGTCTATTTCTGCGGACCGACCGTCTATGACCGCGCGCATCTGGGTAACCTGCGCGCCATGATGTGCGCGGATATCCTCATTCGCCTGCTGCGGACGTTGTATCCGCGCGTCACTTACGTCCGCAACGTGACGGACGTGGACGACAAGATCAACGCACGCGCGAAAGAGAACGGCGAGGACATTTCCGCCCTGACCGAACGCACGATGCAGGCCTTTCATGAAGATCTCGCGTCACTCTTCATTCTGCCGCCCGATATCGAGCCCCGCGCGACCCATCATATCGACGATATGCTGGAGATGATCGCGCAGCTGATCGAAACCGGGCATGCCTATGAAGCCGAAGGGCATGTGCTGTTCGCAGTCCGCAGCTTCCCGTCCTATGGTGCGCTGTCAGGCCGCTCGCTCGATGACATGATCGCGGGCGCCCGTGTTGAAGTCGCACCCTATAAGCGTGATCCGGGTGATTTCGTGCTGTGGAAGCCGTCCGAGCCGGAGCTGCCGGGCTGGGACAGCCCCTATGGGCGCGGACGTCCGGGCTGGCATATCGAATGTTCGGCCATGTCGCACCGTTATCTGGGCGAGAGCTTCGACATTCATGGCGGCGGCGACGACCTGCTGTTTCCGCATCATGAAAACGAACGCGCGCAGTCCATGTGCTGCCATCCGCATGGCAAGTTCGCCACGCACTGGGTCCATAACGGGATGCTGCTGTCGAACGGCGAGAAAATGTCGAAATCACTCGGCAATTTCTTCACAATCCGCGAAGTGCTGGACCACTCGCCCGCGGAACCGCTGCGGCTGCTCTATTTGGGCGCGCAGTACCGCTCCACGCTGGATTTCAGCTGGGACAAGCTGGAGGAAGCCCGCCGGGTTCTGGACCGGCTGTACCGGGCACTTGAACGCGGCAATGCACAACTAGGTGCCGCTGTTCCGACAGCGGTCATGGACGCGCTATGCGACGATCTGAACACGCCTTTGGCCATCGCCGCCCTTCACCCGCTGGCGGATGCCGCCATGCAGGGCGATCAGGACGCGGCCTCCAGCCTGCTGGCTGCTGGAAAGATGCTGGGTCTGTTCAATGTGATGCCCGCCGAGTGGTTCCAATCCGGCGTGGATGCGGGTGCCATCGAAGCCTTGATTGAAGAGCGTCTTGCGGCCCGCAAATCACGTGATTTCGCCCGAGCTGATGCCATCCGCGCGCAGCTTGCCGCCGATGGCATCACCCTTGAAGACGGCCCCGGTGGCACAACATGGCGGAAGGCGTAATCATGACCGGACGTGACGGCGGGGCGGATATCGGCCCCCTTGGAGATTTTGATCCGGTTGTGATCCTTGTGCGCCCGCAGTTGGCCGAAAATATCGGCACGACGGCGCGCGCCATGGCGAATGGGGGCCTGTTCCATCTGCGGATCGTGGCCCCGCGCGACGGCTGGCCGCAAGAACGCGCCTGGTATGCCTCTTCGGGCGCAGACCGGATTCTGGACGCGGCTCAGGTGTTCGAGACGGTGGACGATGCCGTGGCGGACCTGCACCGCATTTTCGCGACGTGTCCGCGCCCGCGCCATGTGGTCAAGCCGGTCATGACCGCGCGAGGTGCCGCGGCCGAACTGCGCGTCGCTTCCACCCGCGGCCTGCGCACCGGCATCCTGTTCGGCCCGGAACGCGCAGGGCTGGACAATGAAGATATGGCCCGCGCCGATACGCTGGTCCGTTATCCGCTCAACCCGAAATTCATGTCCCTCAACCTAGCACAGGCCGTGCTGATCATGGCCTATGAGTGGTTCCTGACCGAGGACATGACGCCACCGCGTGACCTCATGACCAATGAGACGCATGTGGCGACGAAGGGGGAGATGGAGAATTTCATGTCCCATCTCATCCGCGATCTGGACGAGACCAATTTCCTTCGAAACGAGCAGAAACGCCCCGGCATGGTGCGGAACCTGCGTCATTTCTTCACCAGAGGCGAAGTCACGGAACAGGAGCTTCGCACCCTTCACGGCGTTGTCAGCGAACTGAGCAGCGCCCGCAGGAACAGGAGCTGACCCCATGATCCACTGGCACCACCGGAAACGGATGCAAGCCCGACCTGATCCGGGGGCGCCAGAATCACAGCACGGACATCCCACCGTCGTCGAGACGGTCAACAGGATCCGGGCGCATGTTCTCGAAGAGAACGGCCGCAGCGACATCATCCGCACAGGTCTGGATTCAGGAGCTCTTGGAGACCTCTACCATACCCTGATGACCATGAGCTGGTTCATGTTCTTCTGGGCCTCGATCGGGCTGTATCTGGTTATCAATATTGGCTTTGCGCTGATGTATTACATCATCCCGCACAGCGTCAGCGGTATTCCGGACGGCAATTTCCTCGACGATATTTTCTTTAGCGTTCAAACGATTTCAACCGTCGGTTATGGCACCATGTCGCCTGTCGGACGTCTGACGAACACCATCGTCTCGTTCGAAGTTCTGGCGGGCATGATGCTGAACGCACTCGCCACCGGGCTGGTCTTCGCCCGCTTTTCGCGCCCCCGCGCCCGCGTTCTGTTCAGTCATGTGGCGGTCGTCTCCTATGACGACGTAATCCCCACCCTCACGATCCGCATCGCCAACCAGCGCCGCACTCTGATCCTGTCCGCCAATATCGAGATGACGCTCACACGCCTCATGCCGGACGAGCGCGGGCGTCTGGTCCGGCGTTTTGACCGCCTGACACTGGTGCAGTCCCACATGCCGATCTTCCGCATCAGCCTGAATGCCACGCATCTGATCGACGGCCAAAGCCCGCTTTATGGCCTGTCCGCCGAGACGCTGATTGATCAGAACGCGGAAATTATCATCACGATGGACGGCACGGACGAAATCTCGTCCCAGACCGTTTTTGCCCGCCATGCCTATGAGATCGGACATGTGAAACACGGCTACCGTTTTTCGGATATGATCGCCGATCGTCCGGACGGGCGGGTGGAGGTCGATTTCCGTCGCTTCCATACGACCGAGCCGGGCGATACGCCGCAAACGCCTGATCCTACCCCCTGACAGGAGACATCCCATGACGGATATCGTGACAGACGACAGACATGATTTCGGGACCGGCCTGCTGAAGGCCTCGGTCAGAAGCCATGGCGCCGAACTGGTCGCCTTGCATAACGGGACGGACGATCTGCTCTGGAACGCAGGACCGGCATGGCCGAGACAGTCGCCGGTCCTGTTTCCGATTATTGGCCGACTCCCAGAATACGAGATCACGCTTGATGGCACGCCCGTCCGGCTGAAACAGCACGGCTTAGCGCGGGACCGGGTCTTCCGCTGGATTGCACGGACACCCGAAGGCTGCACGCTGGAGCTGGTGGACGATACTGAAAGCCGTGCGCTCTTCCCGTCCGCCTTCCGGCTGCGACTGGTCTATCTGATCGAGAACAACACCCTGCGCGTCTCGTATCATCTGCATAATCCGGACAGCACCAGCACGCTCCATGCCTCCCTCGGCGCGCATCCGGCATTCCGCTGGCCGCTGAAGCAGGGCGTGGCAAAAGACAGCTACAGGCTGGTTTTTGAATATGACGAGCCCCTGCCCGTCCGGCGCATTGACACTGACGGGCTGCTTTTGCCGGAAAAACAGCATACGCCGGTCCGGGACAACGTCCTTGCACTGACGGATGCGCTTTTTGAAAAAGACGCACTCATCCTTGAGAAGCCCGAAAGCCGGTCCGTGGACATGGTCGGGCCGGACGGATCGGGCATCCGCTTTGTCTGGGGCGGATTTAAAGAACTTGGCCTGTGGACGAAACCCGGAGCCGATTTCCTGTGCATCGAGCCATGGTACGGCTATGCAACGCCGGTTGGCTTCAAGGGCGATTTTTCACAGAAACCCGGCCTGTTACATCTGAAGCCGGGCGAAAGCTGGACGGCGTTCTGGTCCGTCAAGGAGATCTAAAAAATCAGCCCCGTCGTGCTTTTCAGAAAGCACGACGGGGCGACAGGCTCAGGCCTGAATGGCGTCCCGCAGACGAGCAACCGTGCGCTCGCGTCCCATCAGGCCAAGCAGGACGTGCAGTTCCGGCCCGGCATCCTCACCCGTCAGGGCCAGACGCAGCGGCATGAAGAGGGTGCGCCCCTTGCGGCCCGAAGTTTCCTTGAGCGTATTGGTCCAGTCCTTCCAGGTGTCCTCGCCCCACGGCTCGGCGGGAAGGGTGTCGAGGGCCTGCTGAAGGAACTCGCGGTCTTCGGGCTGTGAGGGCGGGACGATCGTGCCGTGCACGACATCCCACCAGTGCGGGATCTCGGCGGAGAGATCCACGTTTCCGCGCACGGCGTTCCAGAACGTCTCGTCGGCTTCCGGCGGAAGATGCGCCTTTGCAGCCTCAAACGGCAAGCTGTGCAGCGCACGGCGGTTCAGAGCAAGAAGCTGTGTCATGTCGAACCGCGCGGCCGACTTCGAGACATGCGAGATATCATAGGCCGCAATGGCCTCGTCCATCGTCATGACCTGCGGATCATCCGAGGAGCCGACGCGGGCGAGGTAGGAGACGATCGACATCGGCTCCAGCCCATCCTGACGCAGGGATTTCAGCGCAAGCGAGTCGAACCGCTTCGACAGCTTCCCGCCATCGGAATCCAGCAACAGCGGCAAATGCGCAAAGGTGAAACGGTTGGGCTTCGCACCCAACGCCTCGGCGATATCGATCTGCACGCCGGTGTTGGTCACATGGTCTTCACCACGGACGATATGGGTGATGCCCAGATCCAGATCGTCGATCACGGAAGCCAGCGTGTAGAGGATCGTGCCGTCCCCACGCACCAGCACCGGATCGGAAATGGCCGTCAGCTTGACCGAGCACTCATCCATGACGAGGTCATTCCACTTGCGGCTGCCATCGCTCAAGCGGAAGCGCCAGTGCGGGGTCTTGCCGTTGGCTTCGGCGCGGGCGCGCTGGTCAGCCGTAAGCTTGAGCATGGCACGATCGTAGATCGGCGCCTTGCCGCAGCGGATACGGGCTTCGCGTTTGGCGTTCAGCTCGTATTCCGTCTCAAAGCACGGATAGAGACGGCCTGTTGCCTTCAGTTTTTCAATGACTTCGGCATAACGGTCCAGCCGTTCGGACTGGCGGACGTACTCGTCCCATTTCAGCCCCAGCCAGGACAGATCCTTGCCGATTGCCTCTACATATTCGGGCTTGCCCCGGCTGGTATCGGTATCGTCGATCCGCAGCAGGAATTTTGCGCCGTTATGGCGTGCGAAAAGGAAGTTGGCGACGGCAAGGCGCGCATTGCCAACATGCAGGTAACCGGTCGGGGACGGAGCGAAGCGCAGTTTCATGACGCCTTAATGCCGCATGATGCGCCGTGTTGCCAGAGCGGGTTTTTATGAAGAGCCATGCGAAGGAAGGGGAGAGGCCCCTTCCCTGCATCCGGTGTTCAGTGACGGATCACTTCGTGGCGGTTTTCGTCGTCCTCGTCGTCGTCATCATCCGGCGGACCGGCGATTTCCTCGTCATCAACGAGACGACGCGGATCAATGGCGCGCCAGTCACGCTCCATCGGGGTCGCGCGGCTGGCTGCAAAGTCTTCGAGTTCCGTGGAGGACTTCCAGCCATCCTCGCCAGCGTCCACGACTTCGGCGTTTTCACCGAAAGCGAACCAGTTCTCGATCACTTCCTTGCTACTCGCACCCGGAGTGCGGCACCGCTCGATGCTGTCGCGAACGTAAGCGCGGGCATAGGCGTTGGCGTGCATCAGGTCGATGAAGTCCTTGACCACCTCAACCGTGTCATCCTCGCCTTCCGACGCGCCGGACAGGTCGATGATGCGTACGCTCCACGTTCCCGTCTGCGGGTCGTTTTCCGGAGCGCCTTCGACAGGGTCAATCGTATCGTCGGTCATGAAATGTCCTTGGATGTCTCGTGGCTGTCACGGACCTTCTGGAGCAGGAACTCGCGTCCGAGTTTGACGCGGGGCTGCCCGTCATAGGCCACGATATCAGCCGTTGCATAGGTTTTGGACCAGCGGTCAGGGATGAAGGACCCGCTGCCGATCACGTCGATCGGGGCATGAGCGTCCCGCATCGTCGAACATTTGGCGACGTTGAATCCGGAAGATGCAACGATCCTGACATGATGGAACCCTGCATGGTCCAGGGCCTCCCTCATCCGCCAGATCGCCGCCGCCGACACGCCCGTTCCCACCAGATCGCGCAGTTCCTGATCGGAACGATAGCGGCGGATGGTGCCCGGCGTGTGACGCTCAAGCACACCATATGAGGTCTGGGGGTCCAGTCCTTCAAGGAAGCGCCCACCATGCGTATCCAGACGGACGCTCAGATGGCCCTTCGCAGCACGCTCGGGGAAGCGGCGGCAGACGGCGAGCGCATCCGTGATTTCCTGTCCGAAGTAATCCACCAGCACCGTTAGCGGATCGTTCGGATAGACCTCGTCATACATCTCCGCCGCACGCAGCGTGGAGCCTGCATATCCGATCAGGGCATGAGGCATCGTGCCCAGACCGGCATCAAGACCGAAGAAACCAGCCGTGGCGTCATTGGCATTGCCGATGAAGCCACGTGCCCCTTCCTTGCGGGCCGCGCGGGAGCCGACGCCTGCCGCATAGGCCATTTGTTCCTGCATCTCAAAACCCGCGCAGTGCCGGGCATCCATAGCGAGGAACGGAATGGAGGGGAGCGCCATGGCCATCTGATAGGCGTTATGGGCCGCTACACAGGTCGAACCGATCCGCTGGAGCACCAGCGTTTCCAGCGGTGCCAGACAGCTGAAACTGCCGGTCAGGTACAGGAGCGGTTCACCCGCACCGACCCACTCGCCTTCGGCATACATTTCCCGGCATTGAAGATCGAAGCCCTGCGCTTCCGCCACGTTCTTCAGCCACTGCGTGACCAGACCGCACGCTGCAATCACCGGGCGGCGGATGAACACCGCATAGGTGACGCGGGAATCCCCGAAATGCTCCACGATATGCCGCGTTCGCCCGAAATAGGCGTCCGTCCGCGCTTCGATGGTTGTCTCGTCCAGCGGGCCGAGAGTTCCAAGCGCGCGCCGGAGCGCGGCTTGTGGAGTATTCTGGGGATCGGAAGCGGTCATTATTTCTTTCCTGCTCGTCCCGTCAATTCCTGAGCAAGAAGGAAGGCCATTTCAAGGGACTGTTCCGCATTAAGGCGCGGATCACAGAATGTTTCATAGCGACCCGCCAGATCATCCTCGGTGAGGCACTGCGCACCGCCGATACATTCCGTGACGTCCTGACCGGTCATTTCAAGATGGATCCCGCCCGGACGACGGCCCGCAGCCTCAAACACGTCGAAGAAGCCGAGCACTTCGCCAAGGATGTTGTCGAAGGAACGGGTCTTGATCTTGCTGGACGTGGTGGTGGTGTTGCCATGCATCGGATCGCACAGCCACGTCACAGTGCGGCCCGTGCGGTTCACGGCATCGAGCAGCGGCGGCAGATGCTCACGCACCTTGTCCTTGCCCATGCGCGAGATCAGCGTGATGCGACCGGCCTCATCATTCGGGTTCAGGATTTCGAGCAGCTTTTCGAGATCCGCAACCGTGGTGGTCGGGCCGACCTTGATGCCGATCGGGTTCTGCACGCCGCGCAGGAACTCGACATGCGCGCCGTC
>Ga0157363_1001156_pt1 | contig 21594 bp, 17 predicted proteins | sample AttsexASBM1_FD_111477 | JGI IMG/M metagenome (GOLD analysis project Ga0157363, IMG submission 111477) | Fungus gardens microbial communities from leaf cutter ant in Ribeirão Preto, State of São Paulo, Brazil - Atta sexdens ASBM1 | ecosystem: Host-associated > Fungi > Mycelium > Unclassified ... | reverse complement strand
TATGCCACCAAGCATGGCATCCGAAGATTTTGGCTTCATGCTGGAGCAAAGGCCAGGCGCGCTTGTTATGCTGGGAAATGGCAACTCCGCACCGCTCCACGCACCGGATTACGATTTCGACGATACAATCATTCCGCATGGCATCGCCTATTGGGTAGCACTTACCCATGTCTGTCTGCGCCCAAATCAGGATATCTGATCATGCCAAATTACAGAATTGCCGTGTTGCCCGGAGATGGTATCGGCAAGGAAGTCATGCCCGAAGCCCTTAAAGTGCTCGATAGCGTCGGGAAGCTATGTGGGATAAGTTTTGATTATGACTATTTTGATTGGAGCTGTGAAACCTGGCTGAAAACCGGCCAGATGATGCCTGAAGACGGCATGGGCCAGCTGTCCCAGAATGATGCCATTCTGCTGGGCGCAGTGGGGTATCCCGGAGTGCCGGATCATTTGTCGCTGTGGGGGCTGCTGCTCAAGATCCGCAGGGAGTTTGATCAGTATGTGAATTTGCGTCCCGTTCGCCTCCTGCCAGGAATTCCCTGCCCTCTGGCCAACAAGAAGCCGGGTGATGTGGACTTCTGGATTGTCCGTGAAAATGTCGAAGGGGAATATTCGCAAATCGGTGGAAGGTTCGCAGAGGGAACGGAGGCGGAAGGTGTTGTTCAGAGTGCTGTTTTCACAAAACTCGGGACCGACCGCATTTTACGATATGCATTTGAGCTGGCTCGCAAGATAGGCAGACCTCATGTGACATCTGCTACAAAATCGAATGGTCTTTTCCATTCGATGCCCTATTGGGACGAGCGGTTTGCAGCTGTTGGTACGGAATATCCGGATGTCCGCATGGATCAGTACCATATCGACATTCTTGCGGCCCGATTTGTAATGTCACCGGAACGCTTTGATGTGGTTGTCGGAAGCAATCTGTTCGGAGATATTCTCTCTGACCTAGGCCCGGGAATGACGGGTACGATTGCGGTGGCGCCATCGGCCAACATCAATCCTGAAAAAAAATATCCATCAATGTTTGAGCCCGTTCATGGCTCGGCTCCAGATATTTTTGGCAGGAACATTGCCAATCCGATCGGCCAGATCTGGGTTGCATCCATGATGCTGGATCATCTGGGGGAAGCAGAGGCTGCAGCGATGATATTGCAGGCCATGATGGATGTTCTGTCCCGCCCGGATGCGCCACGTACGCCGGATATGGGCGGTGAAGCGAGAACGGCAGATGTTGGAAATGCAATCTCTCAGGCGGTTCTGAAAGGTCTTTAAGAGCGCCCGGCAAAAATGGGGGTTAAGTATTCCAATAACGGAATCATCTGCCAATCGTAAGGTCGAAACGGGAGAATGAACTGAACTGAATATGCAACGAATTGTCTGCCAGAAAGAATGCAAATACGGCTCTCTGTCAGCTTTCGGAGAACCAGTTATCGATGGGAACAGGCATGTCAGATTCAGCGCAAATGTTCGTGCTTCAATGTTGTGGCTCCAAGATACTCTCCAAAAGCATGAGGAAGCATGGACGTCTGATCCTTCTTACGCTCTCCACCTGGCTGTCCGTTCAGGGCGCAGGTGCGGCTGCGGCGGTGCATCACGCGCGTACTCGACATTCCAGCAAGGCTGTATCTCCACCTGTTACGACTGCAGTTCAGGCAAGTCATCCCATGGGAGCCGCCCATCACGACCTTGAATCGCATGCAGCGGAGAGCGTGGTTGTTCATACGAATGTTTCGTCGGCTACAGGCGTAACAAATTCCACGCCTGGAGGCGGCTTGATGCCGCCCCAGACAGTGGCGAAGTCGCGCAGTGGCATCACTCGCGATTTTATTGCTAAGCAGAGCCCAACTTCAAACCCGGTAGCCATGATCGCAAATCTTCCGGGCGTGGTATATTCAGGCAACGATCCTTTGGGTACGAATGATGACCAGCAGGGGCTGAGTGTTCGCGGTTTGGATCAGACCGAAATCGGATATCTCTATGAAGGTATTCCGTCTGCTGCTCCGGTTTATCTTCTGCCTTACACGTCATCCACAGCAGATAATGAAAATATTCAGAGCATCACTCTTACGCAGGGCTCACCGGACATAACGTCGCCGCTGTATAATGCAGTAGGCGGAGAACTGAGTGAAAGCCTGCGTGATCCGTCTCATAAATTTGGCGGTCTGGCTAATTTTTCATATGGCTCTTTTAGCCTGAAGCGTGAATTCATCCGTATGGATACGGGCGATATCGGCCATACGGGAATTCGTGGATTTCTGTCATTCTCTGCCCGGACTGCTGATGAATGGCGCGGTGTGGGACAGACGCGGCGTTATCACGTGGATGGAAAATTTGTAAAGGAATGGGGCGAGGGCAATAAGGCGTCTTTTATTATATCGTATAACGACCCCCTTCAGTATTATTTACGTGCGCCAACAAAGTATCAATGGAGCCAATATGGCGTTAATTATAATTATGCCGACAAATTCATAAAAGGCAGTTCCAATTACTATAAACTTCAAGAAAACTTGCACCGCACCCTTATTCTTGGCGCTCCGGTCAATCTGAGTCTTGGTCATGGACTCAAGCTCAACACAACGCCCTATTTCACTTACGCTACAGGCTACGACAACGGGGGAACCACTCTCTCTCCTGACGGAAGCTATTATGGTAATCAACCTGCCGGGACGCTTCAGAATACGGGTGCTATTGGGAATAATTCTTTTTCTGCAATCTCGATTGATCGCTATGATCTGTATTATAGCGGATTAAATACAACGCTTTCTTGGCAGAAGGGAAATAACACCCTTGCCGTTGGATACTGGTATTCGTACTTTGATCAGTCTGAACCATCGCTATATGAGGCTCTAGGGCCAGATGGGCAGGTGTCCAGCATGTATGGGCAATGGGCGATCAAAACTCAGGATGGATCACTTCTGTCCCAGTATAATATTCATCTTATCCAGCAGACAAACTCCCTGTTCATCAACGACACTTATAAAGCCTTTAACGACCGTCTGACTTTGACGGCAGGCTTCAAGGAAACGATGGTGACGCGTCAGGTAACCCAGAACATTCCGGGTGCTAACTACCAGAACGGACAGAGCGATGCGGCTCCCCTGCCGCAGGTCGCGATCAGCTACAAGATTACTCCGCACGACCAGATTTACGTCAACGGAACCACGTCTTTTCGTCTGCCGGCGTCAATCATGTCGTATGTTGATCGCTACAGTGTATCAACCGGGCTGCAGACACGTTCACATACCGTCAATCCCAAGTCCGAATATGCTATTGGAGAAGAAATCGGATACCGTCACACTGGTCTTGTGAATGTATCTCTCGCGCTCTTCAACTACAATTTCACGAACCGCCAGATTAACACGACGACTTATGCTAGCGGCACGCCGGTAACAGAATCCATTAATGGTGGTGGACAGACGGCTCGTGGCGCGCAGATTGAGGTTGGACTGCGACCCTGGCATCATTTCAGCCCCTATGTTTCTGCGCAGTATCTTCACGCCACGACGGATAATAATCTGCAGGTTGGAAATGATTATATTCGCTCTGCAGGGAAAATTGCTGTCAAGAGTCCGAAAGTCACTGTTGCAGTGGGGCTTTCCTATGACGATGGAAGCCTTTTTGGGGCTTTCAACATGAATTATGTCAGCAAGCAGTATTCAACTTTCATGGATGACGAGAGCATTCCGTCATTTGAGACATTCAATCTGAACTTTGGATACCGCTTCCATAACTACATGTATCTCAAGCATCCGCAGATTCAGCTTAACCTGATGAATATCGGCAATAGCGGATTTCTGTCTGGCGTCAGCGGGCTCAGCACGAATGCCAAGGCTACCAAAGGTGTTTATGGGACAACCATCGCTGGAAGTGCGCCAACCTACTTTGTCGGCGGCGGCTTCGCTGGCGTTCTCTCCTTTACAACCGGTTTCTGACCAATTTTTTCCAGAAAGATTCAGTCCAATGACGCGTAGACCCAAAGTTCTGACATTTGATGTGGTTGGAACGTTGATCGATTTCGAAACCGGGATGAAGAACGCTCTGCTGGAGATTTTGGGCCCCAAAGGTGGAACACTGGATTTCGAGGCATTCCTGACAGAATATCGTGCGTTACGAAATCGCCCGGGCAAACTGCTGTTTCCCGAAGATTTGGCTCCTATCTACCTGCAGCTTTCTGGAAAATTCGATCTTCCGACAGGGAATGGGGAAGAAAAGACATTTGTAGAAAGTGCCACATCCTGGCCAGCGTTTGACGACAGCGTAGACGCTATGAAGAGGCTTAAAAAGTACTTCCATCTCGTAGCGATGACGAATGCTCGCAGGTGGGCATTTGATGGTATGGATAAAACCCTCGATTACCCATTTTTCAAGGGTTACACGGTGGATGACAGTGGCTGTGAAAAGCCTGACCCTCAGTATTTTTCGTATGTGCTCGAGCAGCTCGCACCAGAGGGATACACGAAGAACGATGTGCTGCATGTTGCCCAGAGCCAGTTTCATGATATCGCGATCGCCCGGAAGCTTGGCTATACGGTGTGCTGGATAGAGCGTCGTAAGGCTGTGGGCGGAGGCTTTGGCGGTACGGTCGCGGTTCAGACGCTGACAACTCCTGATTATCACTATCACACTCTCGCAGAACTTGCAGATGCCGCAGATCGTGGCGAACTTGTGATGATGAGCTGAACAGGCCGCTGAATCTGCTGCATGCTAAAATTCATTCAGCAGATTTCTCTGTTATGTGGGGTATTTTGAGTAAAATATTCAGCCATTCCGTGTTCTGATCAACCTGCATACTGGCAACGGGGGCTCGAAGTGATTTCTTTCAGGCAGATGTTCAATCCTGTTGCGCCTTACATGCGCTTCGCCACGCTTCTTACGTTCTGAGGCGTCGGTACGTGTTTTCTGTCCTGGATCGGCGCGCAGTTTTGAAAAGTGCCGGACTTCTGGTGGCAGGAGTCACTTCTCGCTCGGCGGTGAGCGCGCCTGTCTCTGGTGGACACCTTAGAGTGGCGGGGGCCGTGGGATCTGCTTCAGAAAGCTTCGATCCCGCCCGTCAGTCCATGGCGACTGATTATATCCGGGGACACTTGTTCTACGATGGTTTGGTGTCTCTGGATGATAGGTTGATACCTCGCCCTGCGCTGGCGGAGACGCTCGAAAGTAACGACTTTCAGACCTGGCATATACGACTGCGCCGTAATGTCCGCTTTCATGATGGTGCGGCCCTAACAGCAGAAGATGTCGTCTTTTCGCTTTTGAGGCATCAAATTCCTAGTACTGGGTCGCAACGATATGCGCTCGCCCGGACAATGCAGTCTGTTCGGGTTTTATCGGCGCTGCTCGTGGAAGTTGTTCTTGATGCGCCAAATTCAGACTTTCCGGCTATTCTCGGGATTAGCAATTTCGCCATTTTAAAAGCTGGAACAACAAATTTTACGACTGCAAATGGTACTGGTCCGTTCCGATGTCAGGAATTCGCACCTGGGATCCGAACGATCGCCGTCAAAAATTCAGAATTCTGGGGGGCGCCGCCTTTTCTGGATAGTGTTGAATTCATTGCGATTCCGGACGAAATGGCTCGGCATAATGCATTGATGTCCGGAGATGTGGATCTGATTGCCTCCGCTAATCCCCGGCTTGTTCAGATGCTGAAAAAGAATGGCTTCGGGATCGTCGAGAGCCCGGTTGGCACATATACGGATCTCTCTATCCGGCTGGATCAGAGATATGGCCGCTCTACTGATTTCGTGGAGGGTATGAAATTTCTTCTGAACAGGGAGCAGATCCGCCAGTCAGTTTTTCTGGGCTTCTCCCGTGTGGGAAATGACCAGCCCATTGCACCTGAAAGCCCCTATTTCAATACACAGCTTCCCCAGCGCCCGTATGACCCTGAGAAGGCACGTTTTTTGCTGAGACGGAGTGGCTTTCTGGATGAAACCATTCCACTCGTCTGTTCTCCTGCAGCTCTTGCATCTGTCGATATTGCTGTCGTTCTCCAATATGCGGCATCTCAAATCGGCCAAAAAATGGCGGTCCAGCGTGTTCCCGCCGATGGGTACTGGACGCAGTACTGGATGAAAGAACCGGTGGGCTTCGGCAACATCAACCCGAGCCCAGCTGCAAGCCTTTCGTTCGAGGTAGGTTTTGCCAGCAAGTCTCCGTGGAACGAATCACGGTGGCGTAATCCGCAGTTTGACACTCTGCTGCGTGAAGCAAAATCGACGCGGGATGAAGCCAGAAAGCGGCAACTTTACTGGGATATGCAGGCGCTCGTTTCAGCGGGGTCAGGGGTTTGCATCCCGAATTTCACCAATAGTCTTGATGCTCATGCGTCGCATGTTTGTGGTCTTCGCCCCAGTCAGGCAGGGCAGTTGATGGGGTATAATTTCGCACGCTCGGTATGGCTAAGCGGAAGCAGGGGGCAGGAGATTTGAGCCGCCATCTTCCAGCTTTGATTGGTAAGCGTATTTTTGCGGCGGCAACCTCTCTTGCCTTTGTGATTGTAACCGTGTTTGCGATCACAAACATCCTTCCTGGAGACGCAACGGATGCCTTGCTGGGGCAGGGCGCAACGCCGCAGGCCATTGCGGCCATGCGTCATGATTTGGGTCTCGATCGTTCTGTTTTTCTTCGCTTCTGGCTCTGGTTGTGGGGCGTGCTGCATGGGCAGTTTGGATATTCTTTATTGAACGGTCTTCCGGTGGCAGACGCTATTCGACCGCGGCTGCATAATTCCCTCCTTCTGGCAGGAGCCTCTGCAGCAGTGGCCGTCCCGGTTTCGCTATTCCTGGGGATTACGTCTGCCATCTGGAAAGACACGCTTTATGACCGTGCCGTGTCGGTCTTGACGCTGGGCATGGTGTCCGTTCCTGAGTTCGTTATCGGAACAATGGCCGTTTATGTCTTTGCGGTGCGTCTACATGTGTTGCCAGCATTGGCAGATGTGGCAAGTGTGCATTCGATAGGGCAGTTTTTGCGTGCGTTCTTCATGCCGGTCGCGAGCCTTGCGCTTGTTACCCTTGCGCAGATGGTCCGCATGACACGCGCTGCAATGGGTGATACGCTTTCGGCACCCTATATTGAAATGGCTTTATTGAAGGGTGTTGGTCCTGCACGGCTAATTTTGGTGCATGCCATTCCCAATGCCATTGGCCCCATCGTCAACGCGATCGCGCTCAGCCTGTCTTCGCTTCTTGGCGGGGTTGTGGTGATTGAGGTCGTGTTTACATATCCCGGGATTGCAGGCCTGATGGTGGATGCCGTCAGCTCCCGTGATGTTCCGACAGTTCAGGCATGCGCACTTGTCTTCTGTCTGACTTATCTCCTGCTGACGACCTTTGCAGACATCGTGACGATTTTGTCTCTTCCGAGAGGGAGGAAAGCATGATTGCGCTGCTCGGGAAGCTTCGTGGCAAGCATGACCGTGCGGTTCTGCTGATCGTGTTCTGGCTCTTTTTGGCTCTGCTGGGGCCTTTGTGTTCGTCACAAGATCCAGGGGCGATCGGCAGTCAGCCAGTTTTTTCGAGCCCCTCAATCACGCATCTTTTGGGAACGGATTATCTCGGACGGGACACTTTCGTCAGGCTTCTGAATGGTATTCGACACACGGTCATACTCTGCTTTGCGTCGACATTGCTTTCTTGTTCGGTGGGAACGTTCCTTGGTATTGCAGCTGTCACGGCCAGGCCATGGCTGGAAGCTGTGACAGGTCGTCTGGCGGATGGCTTTCTCTCCATTCCCAGCCTCCTCTTTGCTCTGCTCGTTATTGCGGTGTTCGGGACATCTACCGTGGCGCTGATCATAACAATGGGCATCATCTACGCGCCGGGCGCTTACCGCACGAGCCGCGCATTGGCTCAGAGGATCGTAAGGCTCGATTTCGTGACCGTCGCGCGTGCCAGAGGCGAGAGCACGGCATATATCGTCCTGCAGGAAATTCTTCCCAATATGGCGGGCCCGATGATCGCTGACGTAGGGCTGAGATTCATTTACTCGGTTCTGCTGCTCAGCAATCTTAGTTTCCTTGGCATCGGTGTACAGCCGCCGGAGGTGGATCTGGGTTCAATGGTTCGGGAGAACATGCTGGGGATGGTTTATGGTTCGCCAGCCATGATTGTGCCGGTTGCTGTAATTGCCGTCCTGACTGTTGGGATCAATCTCGCCCTGGATTCCAGTCGGGGAAAAGGCTGAACATGGTTGCCACCATTCAGGTCGACAATCTCGAAATTGTCGGACGTCGGGGACGTGGATCTGAGCTTCCGATTGTCCGCAATGTCAGCTTCTCCGTCGCACGTGGGGAAATGCTGGCCCTGATCGGAGAGTCGGGCTCGGGCAAGACAACGGTGGCTCTTTCACTGCTTGGACATATCCGTAGTGGATGCAGGATCTCCGGCGGAACAATCCGAGTGGCCGGGTATGAAGTTACAGCTCTGACCGCGCAAGAACGTCGTTCCATGCGTGGAAGAGTGATCAGCTACGTCGCCCAGAATGCAGGCAGTGCGTTTAACCCGGCGCTGTCCATCATGCGACAGGTCGTGGAACCGGCGCTGGTTCATCACATTCTTCCCCGACGGGATCTCGAAGCCCGCGCCATTGCCTTGTTCCGTGCTCTCGCATTGCCGGAACCCGAAACAATAGGGGAGAGATATCCCGGCGAACTTTCAGGCGGCCAGTTGCAGCGTCTCATGGCAGCCATGGCGTTGATGACTGACCCTGAAGTTGTTGTTTTCGATGAGCCAACAACTGCCCTGGACGTCACCACCCAGATCGAGGTGCTGGCCACTTTCAAGTCGGTTCTGGCAGAGCGCGGCGTCACGGGTGTTTATGTCACGCATGATCTGTCCGTCGTGGCGCAGATTGCGGACCACGCCATTGTTCTTAAGAATGGCGCCGTTCGTGAAGCAGGAACAGTTTCGAAGATCCTGTTTCAGCCCCAAGACCCATATAGTCAGGCGCTTCTCGCAGCGGCCGAACCATGCTCCAGGCAGAGCGAGGGTGTTGAGGCTCCGGAACAGCAAAGCGTTCTGGATGTACGGAATCTGGTTGTAGGCTATGGCCGTTCCACGAGTGCGGGTTTGCCCGAGAAGGTCATTGTCAATCATGTCAGTTTCAGTGTTCCGAAAGGTGGAATGTTGGGGGTGATCGGGGAGTCCGGCTGTGGGAAAAGCACGCTTGCCCGTGCTATTTCCGGCCTTCAGCCATGGAGTGCGGGAGAGTTGCTGCTCAATGGCGTGGCGCTCTCTGGAAATGTCACTGATCGTGCGCCTGAGCAGCGCCGCCGGTTACAGCTTGTCGCCCAGAATGCGGATAGCGTGCTGAACCCTTCAAAGACGATTGGCAATACTTTGGAACGCGCCGTTCGCTTCTACAGCGGTTTGCGTGGCGAGGCCGCGGCGCGACGGGTCAGCGAATTACTGGAGATGGTGCAGCTTTCGCCAGCTCTGGCCACGCGGCTTCCTTCGGAGCTTTCAGGGGGGCAGAAGCAGAGGATAAACTTTGCCCGCGCCCTCGCCGCCGATCCGCAGATCGTGCTGTGTGACGAGATTACCGCCGCACTCGATACAGTGGTGGCGGCTGCCATTCTGGACCTTATGAAGGAATTACAGCGTGATCTGAGCTTGGCTTTTATTTTTATCACTCATGATCTTCATGCTCTCCAGTCCATCTGTGAGCGTGTGGCCGTCCTTTATGCAGGTCAGGTGGTGGAAGTTGGTCCGGCAGCGGCTCTGGGGGAGGGATTCCATCATCCGTACACCAGACTCCTGCATGATTCCGTCCCTTTGATGGAGCCTGGTTGGCTTGAGGAAACGCGGTTACGGCGTTTGGCTGAGACCATGCCTGCAACTCTCCCAAACCCCTCATCTGCGGATGCGGGCTTATGCTGTTTTCTTACGCGATGCCCTGATCGTGTCGCTGGCCTTTGTGACAGAATAGCGCCTCCGGTGCGTTCTGTCGTGCATGGTCCCCGAGTTCTTTGTCATCTTCCCGCATCCATCCGTCCGGAGTTTTCATCATGACGCTTTCTCTGAATGATTCAGATCTTTTCCGTCAGCACGCCTTTGTGGGAGGGCAGTGGAAAGCCTCCGCGAGCGGCAAGACGATGACGGTCGATAATCCATCGACCGGCGAGACGATCGGGAGCATTCCGGCTTGCACTGTTGATGAAACCCGTTCGGCCATTGAAAGCGCGCGGGTTGCACAGATCGCATGGCGCCGCAGTTCTGCCGCACAGCGCTCAGCCCTGTTGATGAGTTGGTATCAACTTATGCTGGATAATCTCGATGATCTCGCAACGATCATGACGCTTGAACAGGGCAAGCCTTTGGCTGAAGCAAGGGGAGAGGTTACGTATGCTGCCTCCTTCCTCAAATGGTTCGCGGCAGAAGCTGAGCATATGCAGGGAAGTGCGCTGGTTCCCGCGGCAGATCGGCGGATCATCGTCCTGAAGGAACCGGTTGGCGTGACTGCTGCCATTACGCCATGGAATTTTCCGCTCGCGATGATTACGCGCAAATGCGCTCCGGCAATTGCTGCTGGATGCAGCATGGTAATCAAGCCTTCGGAGCTTACGCCATATTCTGCGCTGGCGCTCGCAGTACTGGCGGAGCGTGCAGGGCTTCCTAAAGGTCTCCTTTCTGTTGTCACCGGATATGCACAGGAGATTGGCCCTGAATTGACGTCCAGCTCAGTGGTGCGCAAGCTGTCTTTCACGGGTTCCACGAAAATTGGTGCTCTGCTGATGCGTCAATCGGCGGACACGATCAAGAAGTTGAGCCTTGAACTTGGTGGAAATGCACCGTTGATTGTGTTCGATGATGCTGATCTTGCGGGCGCAGTGACCGGAACAATGGTCAGTAAGTTCCGTAATGCTGGACAGACCTGCGTATGTGCCAATCGCGTTTATGTTCAGTCTGGCATTCATGATGCGTTTCTGGAAAAACTGGCTGCTGAAATTGCCAGCTTGAAAACAGGCGATGGCTTTGATCCGCAGAACCAGATCGGACCGCTGATCAACGAAGCTGCCGTGGCCAAAGTGAAAGAACATGTGGACGATGCTTTGGCCAAGGGCGCACGAATTGTGGGTAAGCCGCTGGAAATCAATGGGCGTTTCGCGTCCCCTGTTCTGCTGGCAGACGTGACGTCCGATATGCGGATTGCGCAGGAAGAGACATTTGGTCCAGTCCTGCCGGTCTTTCGTTTTGAAAACGAAGATGATGCTGTTGAGCAGGCCAACGCAACACCTTTCGGGCTGGCGAGCTATTTCTTCACCAATGACATCACAAGAGCCTGGCGTGTGGGTGAGGCTTTGGATTTCGGAATGGTGGGGCTGAATACTGGATCGGTATCCATGGTGTCGGCACCATTTGGTGGCGTGAAACAATCGGGGCTTGGGCGTGAAGGCGGAGCGCTGGGCCTGGAAGAGTTCCTGGAAGTGAAAAGCTTCCATATGGGACTGCCCGCTGCGTGATGACCCTGTTTGAAGAAAGAATGGCCTGAATTATGGCAATCGCGCCCAAGCTTGATCGTATCGATCTCAAAATCCTTGCTCAATTGCAGAAGAATGGCCGCCTGACCAATGTAGAGCTGGCAAACCGCGTCGGCCTATCTGCCAGTCCATGTCTCATTCGTGTTAAGCGATTGGAAGCGGCGGGATATATTATCGGATATGGGGCGCAGATTGCCCTTCAGAAAATATCAAGTGTCATGACCGTTTTTACGGAGGTGACACTGTCTGACCACAGGCGTGACGATTTCTTTCGTTTTGAGATGGCGATGCAGAAAGTGGAATCATTGGTGGAGGCTCATCTCATCAGTGGTGGCTACGATTATCTTCTGAAGTTTATGGTGCGAAACATTGACCATTATCAGGAGACAATAGAATCACTCCTTGATCAGAATATCGGTATCGAGAAATACTTCAGTTACATCGTTATCAAGTCACCCATTCTGAAGCCTGCCTTCCTGATCGAAAATCTGACCAGAAATACGGAGCGTTCATTATGACATCCGGAAATGTGAATATTCCCGAGCAGACGGCCATTAACCTGCGTGGCATGACAGTAGACGATCTTTTGCCAGCATCTGGCCTTTCAAAGGCACTCGGATGGCCTCATCGCCTTGAGGACTGGGAGTTCATGCTGCGCCTCGGTCATGGTCTGGTGGCGACGCTGGATAACGGGGAGGTGATTGGCACTATTTTGTGGTGGTCTTTTGGAGAGCGCTACGCGACCGTTGGATTGATTATTGTCAGCAGTTCCTGGCAAGGACACGGAATAGGGACCAGCATGCTGACGACCGTGCGAAGGTCTCTCCCTGGTTACACGCTTTGCCTCAACGCTACACCCGCAGGTCAGCCGCTTTACGAAAAGCTGGGTTTTGTGCCGACCGGAATTGTCGAGCAGCATCAGGGCAACGGGGGATCTTCTCCGATTATCGCTCTGGACGCCGGGCAGAGAATGCGTCCGGTTGTTCAGTATGATCTGCAAGATCTGGTAGTCTTCGATAATGCCGCCACGGGCATGGACCGGTCCGTTCTCATTGAAGAACTGGTTCAAAACGCAAAGGGGGTCGTGATCGATACAGAAGACGGAATTCTGGGATATTCCTTCTGTCGTCGGTTTGGGTGGGGATGGCTGATCGGGCCTGTAGCTGCAAAAACGGAAGAGCAGGCCAAAGCCCTCATTTCCCACTGGATCGGAACATATGGTGGAGAATTCATCAGGATTGACATCCCGACCTCAGCCAATCTTTCTACGTGGCTTGATGAAATGGGGCTGATCCGGGTGGATGTGGTCAATACTATGTCGACCGAACCAGTATTAATCGCTGAAAATGCCCCCCGATATTTTGCTCTGACCAGCCAGGCGCTGGGTTAAGGATTGCCCCATGTCGTTTGTTCTGAAGTCCACAGAAGAGCGTGCGCGTTTGTGGAAGCCCATGTTCGCCCGTGATTTGCCCGATCTGCCTTTTCATGTCTGGCCGGAGACGGGAAACGCGCAGGATGTTCGCTACCTTGCGGCGTGGCAGCCCCCGGAAAATCTGGCAGAGGTATTTCCTAATCTGGAAGTCCTGTTTTCAGTCGGCGCCGGTGTGGATCAGTTGAATCTGTCTTTCGTTCCTGAAAACGTTCGAATTGTCCGTATGATGGAGCCGGGGCTTGCAGAGGGGATGATTGAATATGTCCTCTGGGCCGTCCTGTCCTACCATCGTGATATGTTCCGCTACGCGCGTCAGCAGGCGGAACATATATGGGAGGGCACTCCCAATATTTCGGCACGTCATTTCCGTGTGGGCGTTATGGGTATGGGTGCGCTTGGATCGCCCGTTCTGGAAAAACTCTCAGAACTTGGATACGTCTGCAGCGGTTGGAGCCGGAAGCGACATGAGGTTCCGGGCATTACAAGTTATGCGGGTGCTAAGGAGCTGGATGCATTTCTTGCAAGCACAGATATTCTAATCTGTCTGATGCCATTGACCGAAGAAACGAAAGGTATCCTGAACCGCCAGCTGTTTGGGAAGCTCCCAGATGGTGCATGTCTCATAAATTGCGGCCGGGGAGGCCATCTGGTTCAGGAAGATCTGCTCTGGGCGCTTGATACAGGCAAAATAAAGCAGGCCGTTCTTGATGTGACTGATCCTGAACCATTACCTGAGCAGCATCCTTTCTGGAAACATCCGCTCATCTTCCTGACGCCGCATATTGCCAGTTCCTCTCGGGTGGATTCCGGAGGGGAAATGATTTTGAAAAACATCATTCGTTATCAGAAAAATGAGAGAATGTTGGGGGAAATTGACAGGTCTACCGGGTACTAAAGGCTGTCATAGAATTGGAAAAATAGGAAAATTCAGGGCCGATAGCCTTGGAGAGAGATCGGCGGCTCAATATCAGCAATCGGCCGCCGCTCCAGTTATTTTATAATCAGAAATTGGTCGTAAACTGACCGCCAATAATTGCGGCGTCCTTGAAGGTGGTGGTAGCACCCGGACGCTGTAAATACTGGAAATCGGCCTGAAGCGTTGTCGCCCGCATTAAGTGCAAGCTGTAGAAAGCTTCGTACACGTTCTCCCAGTTTTGAACGCCGTAGACTGGTCCCCATTGATTTGAGATGAAGGGTAGTCCCAGCGACAGCGATGATTCCTGCTGAAGGGCGACTGTTCGGCTCATGTCCATATGTTGAAACATGACGCCAATCTGGTCGCTCTTACGGTGCCAGGGCGTTCCGGTCTCGACGAGACCAATCCATTCATGGTCACGCATGGCCACAACATTACCCTGTGAGTAGCCAGCGCCACCTATGGCAATCAGACCATCGGTCACACCAGGGCCATTGCGAACAAGCATCTGGTCAAACATGAACCAAGCTGTTGAGACGCCTGCCTGATACCGGCGTGCAAGACCTGTCTGCTGGAACGAATTGCCGTTAATGTCCTCATAAAGATTGGGATAACGTGAATTATCGTACCATGCGCCAATCTTGTAGTTGCCGCGCAGTTTGTTCTTGCCGAAAGACGGCATCCAGCCAATTTCGATTTGCGAAGAGACTTTGCCAAGGCCGCTCTGCGCCAGAGCCCAGCCCGAGATACCGCCGTTATAGCTGTGAGGCGACACGGCAAAGACGCCGCCCATGATATAAGTCTGTTCGGTAGGGCGCAGTCGCAAGACGCCGCCCAGATTGCCAGAAGGCCAGTCGCGGCCACCGGGCATGTATTTCCCCGGAGCAAAATTACTGCACACAGAAACGTTCATGAACGAGCAGGCAACATAATCAAAGGCGAAGAAACTACCCGTCGGGATATCGCCCAATGAGAGGATTATTCGGTCGTTCAGGAACGACTTGTCCATATACATCGAGACAAGATGGGCCACAACGTTACCACGAGAACCGTAAATCTGTTCTGGATTCGTTACAGAATCACCCAAAGTATAGCTTAAACTGCGGCCATGCCCATTAACAACCAGAAGATGCGTCCAGAGCCCCTTTACCCCGGCCAGTTGCTGCCAGTCGATATCAAGTTCACCAGCTACCTGACCCGCCAAAACATTATCTCTGGTACGGCCACCGGTTACGTTTCCCATGTATTCTTCGTTGAGGGAGACGTTGAAATACATGCCGTGCTTGGTTAACCACGGCTGAATGCCACCCCAGTCTCCGAAAAGATGAGGGTTCCCGTAGAGCGTTGGGACCAGCGGACCGACTGCAAAGCTCCCTATACCTTCCATCGCAAAAGCACGCGATTTATAGGAAACAGGGGTCGCCAGTGTCTGAGAAGTTTCACTCTGTGCGAGTGCCGTGCGATCCAGGCCCACAAAGCTCAGGACCGTGCAGCAGAAAAGACCAATCAGTCTTCCCCACTGCATCGGACGTCCATTTTTCATTCAGTCGTCTTTGTCTTTGATGGTGGAACGATTGCAGTAACGGCGGCCTGGGCCAGTCGGGCGTCGGTCTGGCCCTCTCCACCGCTCAGACCAAGCGCACCAACAACTTCATTATTCACAATAATCGGATATCCGCCGCCAGCTGGGAGTGCGTTCGGCAGAGTTGCGATCATGTAGTTTCCGCCATTCAGGGCATGCTCCATGTCCACTGTGGGGCGGGAAAAGGAGACGGATGTCTTGGCTTTGCGAATGGCAAGCTCGACACTGCCAAGCTGGGTTCCATCCATTTTCTGGAAGGAAACAAGGTTTCCCCCTGCATCCACAATCGCGATGGCCACGCGGGCATGCTCTGCCGCTGCGACCTTTTTGGCCTGATCAATAAGAGTGAGTGATGTCGTGAGATCCACTTTGAAGTCCTTTGCTAGAGCAGTGCCCGAGAGGGTAGCCGCTGCCACGAATACACTCAGGCAGGCGCCCGCTACCCGTTTTCTGGTCATTACGTTCAAGAGTTTCATCCCTGTTTCAGGTCATTGAGGATCGCATCTCCTGCACGCAGGGAGAGAGCGGCCATGGTGAGAGTCGAATTGACAGTACCAGAAGCTGCCATGGTTGCACCCGTTGCGAGGAACAGGTTTGAGTGATCGTGTGTTCTCAGCCACTCATCGACAACCGAATCACGTGGATCGTGACCCATGATCGTGCCGCCCGTGATGTGGTTGTTCGGCGTGAAGAAAGGCGACATCTCAACTTCTGTTCCGCCCATTTCCCTGGCAATGTCCCGAAGGCGTTGGCGCGATATTTCCGCTGATTTTCGTACGTATTCACCAACATCGTAAGTGACTTCCGGATGCGGAATACCAAGTGCGTCCTTATGATCCTTGGAGAGGACCAACCTGTTGTCAGGGTTTGGGAGAACTTCGTGGTTGGCGTAAATATCAACGCCATGAGCAGCCCGACGACGGATCTCCTGATCGAGCTTCTTGCCCACCAGCCCCATGGAAAGCGCCTTCATCCCAGCACGGGAATTCTGCGCTGTGTTGTTATAGCCGATCTGCGTTGCCGCATATTCCGAACGGAAATCGCCATCACGGAAATTGGTGATCGAACTCATCTGGACTGAACCACCGCCTGCCCAGATTGGTTCAGCGCTCTGAAAGCTCATGCCGATCCCGGGATGGTCCATCATATTACGACCGACCTGATCGGAAGAATTGGCGATGCCGTTGGGATTACGGTCGTTGGCGGCAAGAAGTAGAAGCTTTGGTGTCTCGATACCATTGGCAGCCACAACAAACGTCTTGGCCACAACGCGATGGGATTGCTTATCTGGGTCGTAGAAACGAATAGCCGTAATTTTGTTTTTTGCATCCGTTTCCATTGCGTAAACAACAGAATTAGGAAGAATTTTTGCCCCCAGTCTCTCAGCCTTTAATGCTGAGTACACACCATTATACATAGCCCCGATTGGGCAGATTGGCATGCAGTTGTTATTTCCGCAGCACTGCGGACGATCATCATACGGACGGCTGTTACGCGCTTGGGGCACGGGGGTGTTATCGAAGCCTAGCTTGCGCGCGATCTCGGTGAAGGTCCGGTCTCCAAAGCCGTAAGGCATGGATGTCATGGGCCATGGATTTTTACGGGGAGCGGACGGAACAATATCCACACCGTTCGGGCCCATCACGCCCATCTCGCACTCGGCTTCGTAATAATAGGGCTCGAGGTCGTCGTAGCTCATGGCATAGTCACGACCTACACCAAACTTGGTGTGAAGCTGAAAATCGTTGGGCAGGTAGCGCCAGCTGGAAGCAGCCCAATGCCAGGTCGTTCCGCCAACGCCTTTGATAATCCCCTGTTTATAGGCCGTTCTGTCTGGGCCTTTAACAATCAGATAGCCGTTATCGGGGAAAAAATTGGTATGCGGCGCCCAGGGAACGCTGGGATAAGGCGTTGCATAGTCGTACTGGGACTTGTTGTCAGGCGGCATATTCCGCCAGTTTTCGACGATCTGCGAGCGGTCCCGGCGAGGACCGGCATCCAGCAGAATGACTGACAGACCATTACGAACGAGTTTGTGAGCCAGCATGGAGCCACAGATACCGGCCCCCATGATGACAACATCGGCAGAAAGCGTTTCACCAGACATTTTTTGACCCTTTAAATCTATTAAGCGAGACGCTTCTTGCGACGACTTACAAACCACCAGATGCCACTCAGGACGATACACGCTCCAATGATGCCCGCTGCGGCCAACCCAAAGAGGACGGCAGGATTGGCGAGTTGGGCGAGTAGAACCTGTTTCCCACCCGTGCGGACCTGCTTGACGGCATCGGCCGTGACTGTGGCCTCTGCATTTCCAAAATGGCTCAGGACATAATCTGCGACGGAGGCTACCTGCTGATCCGTTAGCGGCTGGACGAGTGAATTGGGTCCAAACGCAGGCATGAGGATCTCATGCTCGTTTACCGTTCGGTCTACACCATAGAGAATGCTTGCGATCAGATCATTTGGGTTAAGCTGCCCTGTAGTCGTATTTCCGATCAAAGAGGGGTAGTATCCATCTGGAGATCCTTTACCATTGGACTGATGGCAACTCGCACATACGGCCTCATATAGGGCAGAACCATCTGTCATTTTATCCAGAGTGCTGTCACCGCGTCTTACATTTGTTTCGGCAATATTATAATTCGAAGCGCGTCCCGGATGGGCAAAGTTCGCAATTGTCTGCCCCCGTTCACTGATCGCAGGTACTGAACGCAAATAGGTGATGATTGCTGAGATATCGGCATCCGGCAGGTGCTGGAGACTGTGTTCGATCGCTTCTGCCATCGGACCAGCAGCTCGGGCATGAGCAGTGCGGCCCGTCTTCAGATACTGAAATAGATCCTGGTCGCTCCATGCACCAATGCCACTGACTGGGTCATTGGTAATATTGGGTGCACGCCACGACCCGATATCCGCCCCACCCAGATAAGCAGACTGCACAGGTGCGAGCAGCATGTTGCGTGGTGTGTGGCAGGTGCCGCAATGGGCGAGTTCATCCACAAGGTACTTCCCACGGTTCCAGTCGTCGTTGTGGGAATGATCAAATACGTAAGGCTTGCCTTCGATGCGGGCCGCAATTTTCCAAATTCCCAGTGACGCTCGGACGGAGAAGGGAAATGGCAATTGCGTTTTTGGAGCAGGTGCATCGACCGGTTTCACTTCGGTCATGATGTAAGTGTAAAGGGATTTGACGTCTTCGTCTGTCAGACGATTATAGGCGTCGTAGGGCATCGCAGGATAAAGCTGGGCACCATCCGCGCGAACACCATGACGAAGAGCCTGAGAAAACTGCTCAAGCGTATAATTGCCAATTCCATATTTTTTGGACGGAGTAATATTCGTAGAATAAATATTCCCCATCGGCGAGGAAATTGCGTATCCACCAGCCAAAAAATGTCCATCACGGCCATTCGTGTGACAGGCTGCGCAGTCTGCCGCTATGGCGAGGTAGTGCCCTCGGCTGATGGAGGGCTGGTGTGCAGATGCTGGTGTTACTTCTCCGGGGGCTGGTTGAGCAAGTGCAGCAGTTGTGGGGAGCATGAAAGCGGTTGTCAGGACTGCGCCGGACAGATGACGAAAATATCGCTTGGTCACTGTATGAATTTCCTTAAAATTCCGGCATCGCTTCGACTGCATTGGGCTGGGCTACCCAATAATTTGGTCCATCATGCGCATATGTCGGAATCACAACGACATCGCGAGATGGCTGATACATGAGCGCTTTTTCAAAGGCATACACCTTCGCCGTTGTTCCGCTCTCGACAACACCTGCGTACCAGGCTTTCACAACACTCAGCAGAACAGGGTGAAGGGGATTGCTCTGGATTGCCTCTTCCAGTGCTTCCACATTGGCATACCCGTTTTTGGATACAAGCTCACGCAAGCTCGCCATCTGGGACGGGAAAGAATTGTTTTGTGCTTCAAGCGCAAGAAGGAGTGCCGAGCCAATAGCCAGATCCAGGTTCTTGTGGCCTGTAGCAAACCGCGAAAACTCCATGAAATCGCTGACAGTGCTGTGGTCGGATGTCACAATATCCTGTGCACTGACGCTTTCTCTCGAAACGAGAGCCGCCGCTGCAAGCGAGGCACCGGACAAAGCCAGAAGGCGTCTGCGGGAGAGAAAAACTGGAATGACGTTTGGGTCAGTTAAGTTTTTCAATGGCCGCGCTCCAGAAACGTAGAATCAATAAGTTCCCGCCCTTCATTTCGAAATTTTGTACAAAACAAAAATGACGATTTCTTGTTTGGGATCACAATTATGTTATTAATTCAAATAATTAAGTAATAAGTAGTAGTTATATTTTATTGTATATATAAATGTTTTTTATATAAATTCTTTGGTAATTAAATGTTATATTTAAAAATAAAAATAATTCTCGATTGAGTGTAAATGTAGAGTAGCGATAAGAGGGACTAAGAATTTATTATGTTATTTATACGGAATAAAAATTATGACGAGTAGGCGTAAGAAAACGATCATATTTCAATTGTGTTATTTTTTATGAGGAAAGGATATCTGTATGAATATCTATTGTGTTCATCACAATCGCTCGTGAACTTTTGAGCATAAGCTCGTATTTTTGGTCTCAGGCAAAATCGTAATATGTCCACCCGCAGAAATTTCTTGAAGTATGCTCTTTTCGGGGGCGCCTCTGTAGCGATGGAGGGCCTACCTGGTGCCATTCAGCGGGCTTATGCGATAGCCCCAGAGCCCGGAACCACGTATCTGGACGCAGAACACATTGTCGTTCTCATGCAGGAGAACAGGTCGTTCGATCATATGTTCGGGACACTGGCGGGTGTTCGAGGCTTTAATGATCCCCGTGCCATTCGGCAGGAAAATGGTAGTTCTGTTTTCCTTCAGTCAAACAAAAGTGGTGAAACATATGCGCCATGGCGCCTGAATATTCACGACACAAAAGTAACATGGATGGGGTCTATCCCGCATTCTCGTGACAGTCAGGTAGATGCGTGGAATGAAGGCCATCATGACCGCTGGGTGGATGTGAAGCAGCCTCATCAGGAGGCTTATAAAAAATACCCTTTAACAATGGGATATTATACCAGAGAGGACTTACCTTTTTATTACGCTCTGGCAGATGCCTTTACAGTCTGTGACCAGAATTATTGCAGCGTTATGTCCAGCACGACACCTAACCGTCTGGTGTTCTGGACGGGAACGGTGCGCGATAAGCAAATGAACAATTCGAATGTCTACATGCGTAATCCGGAAATTCTCGAAGGCGGAATGACATGGACGACTTTCCCCGAGCGACTTGAAAAAGTAGATGTTTCGTGGCGCTTCTATCAAAACGAAATCAGCCAGACGGGCGGACTTTCCAGCATCGAGCGGTCATGGCTTTCCAATTTTGGCTGCAACGTGCTCGAATATTTTGACCAGTTTAATGTAAGTTCGGGCGAAGGCTTTGAAGAGTGGATAAACGAACGCATAAAGGAATGCTCTAACCATATCAGCAAGCTGGAACGTCTGAAAATGCTTGTTGCAAGTACGCATGCCGAGCAGTTGATAGAAGCGAAGGCCTTGATGAAGGTCCTTTCCAGGCGTCAAAAAGCATCGAGAAAATTTGAGGATCTTACTTCAGACGAGCGTGCGCTTTTTAAAAATGCTTTCGCAAGAAACAATAATGATCCTGATTATCGCACACTGGAACAAATCACCTTCTCCGATGATGTTAACGCAAAAAATATGAAAGCGCCAAAGGGCGACATTCTTTATCGGTTCCGTGAGGATGTGAAAGGAAATCGCTTACCGACAGTATCATGGTTGGCTGCGCCAGAACATTTCTCTGATCACCCGACTTCAGCATGGTATGTGTCGGAGGTCATGAATATCCTCACGGAAAATCCAGAAATCTGGAAGAAAACCATTTTCATTCTGACATATGATGAAAATGACGGATACTTTGATCATTGCGCATCTTTTGCTGCTCCAGACCCGGAGCGCCCAGAGACTGGTCGTTCATCTTCCAGTATTGGATCCGACGGTCTGGAATTTACGACCGCGCAAGACGAAATAAATCTCGGGGTTCCAGAACATCTAGAGCGGTTCCACTGAACTCTGAATCGAGAGGTGACACTGAAGAGGTCTTGTGATTCACCGTTTTCATTGATGGAGACGGTGATGGCACGAGCATTGAGTGATGATCTTCGGG
>Ga0157363_1001155_pt1 | contig 21596 bp, 34 predicted proteins | sample AttsexASBM1_FD_111477 | JGI IMG/M metagenome (GOLD analysis project Ga0157363, IMG submission 111477) | Fungus gardens microbial communities from leaf cutter ant in Ribeirão Preto, State of São Paulo, Brazil - Atta sexdens ASBM1 | ecosystem: Host-associated > Fungi > Mycelium > Unclassified ... | reverse complement strand
TCGACGCGTCTGTGCGTCTTTGTTTGGTAACATTCCCTATGCAATTGCCTAAAGAGGAAACTGGGTAGCAACTCATTATTACCATTTTCTAGGATAATTACAGAGGTGGGTAGCTTGACAGTCAAGTCAATTTTGTTAACACGAAGCCAGCACCTTGTCGAAGGGAGGCTTGGACCCACCTGCTCACTCAATGAATAGATTCTATCCCAGAGTATATTAATCAATTGATTAAAAATTTTCCAGCATGCGGCAGCCATTTTTGCTCGGGTCCTTGTTACCCCGTTTGTGTCTTACACACCGCACGATGTCTTCTCTTCCCAGCGGTACCTCTAAGCACTTGGATCGCTCCAATCTTATTCCCTTTTCTTCCCGATTGAAGGAGGGCAGGGCTCTGGCGCAAGATGTTTGGTCCATCTTCAAGTGAGCACTGATCCTCTGAATTATTCACTGATCACACACAAGTATTGTTGGCAGTGCCACCAATCTCCCTGCGGATTGCATCAACCTTGGGCAGGGCTACATGAACTTTGCACCTCCCGACTGGATTGTCAAAGCAGCCGAACAAGCTCTCAATACAGTAGCCCCAAATCATTACTCCCCCGCTCGCGGACGCATCCGCTTACGCGCGGCCATCAGGGATTTCTACCAACCACTCTTCGGCAGAAGTCTCGATGCTGAGTCGGAGATCTTGGTCACAAGTGGCGCAAATGAAGGCGCGTCAGCACACCCACACATATATGTGCAAGACAGTATCTAAAAGATTCTCTGTATAGGACAATACTCTGTCTTTACTGCCTTCCTTGAACAAGGAGATGAAGTGATCATGTTTGAACCCTTCTTCGACCAATATATTCCCTCCGTAACCTTCAATGGCGGCAAACCTGTCTATGTTCCAATGCATCCACCTGCTCCTCATATCGAGAAACCCACAAGCAACGACTGGACGATTGACATAAACGAAGTCAGGTATGCTTGTTCATCATTTATACTCTTATCGTGTTGCGTCCACTCAACATACATAGGCAAGCTATTACTCCACGCACGAAGATGATAATCATCAATACCCCGCATAATCCAGTCGGCAAGGTCTTCACTCGGGCTGAACTTGAGGCTATTGCAAAGCTTGCAGAGGAATCTAATCTTCTCGTAATGGCGGACGAAGTTGTGAGTAAACAGCTTGAATCGACTCAGATGGTCGCCTTGAATCCATATTTAATCGTAGTATGACTGTCTGGTCTTTGATAAAAAGGAGCATGTTCGCTTTGCAACATTGCCTGGTATGTGGGATCGAACAGTGACAGTCGGTTCCGCTGGGAGTGAGTCCTGTCTCACGTATCACTCTCGTATCTTCTGTATCCTTCTTACTGATTGCCGATGATAGAGGCGTTTGCTGCCACAGGCTGGCGTGTTGGTTGGCTTATTGCACCAAAGTATATCATTCAGCCCACGCTTGCTGCTCAGACTCGCATCGTATTCTGCACCAACTCTCCTTTACAGGAGGGGACTGCGGCTGGTCTTGAGCAAGCCAGCAAACGCAATTTTTTTGAAATTCAGCGAGCTCAGTATGAGGAACGTCGTACTGTTCTTGCTGAAGCTTTTGACAGACTCGGCATGAAGTATACATTACCTGAAGGCAGTTATTTCATTCTTTTGGTCCGTTTGCTTGTTGCATATATACTCTTTCTGATTGTCTGCTGACATGTTGCTTGAAGGACCTCTCCACTATTGAGCTCCCCGAAGATTACCCATTCCCTCAGAGTGTTTTGGGCCGTGGTCGCGATTTCCGGTAAGGTGCATCTACGACTGAAAGATTCACGCCGAACACATTATAAACAGTGTATCGTGGTTCATCGCAATGGAGATTGGTGTCTCTTCCATCCCCGTCAGCGAGGTAAAGGCGCATCTCGAATCCGTCGTAACCATTCTTGACACATTATTTTTGGCTAGTTTTATTGTGAGGAACATGCCCACGTTGGGGAAATTTATGGGCGTTTCTCCTTCTGCAAGGACGTAGACACACTCAAAGCTGCTGCAGAGCGTTTGCAGGGACTCAAGAAATACCTCAAACAATGAACTAAATACCTTCTGAGACTGTCATTCTTTGCACCTATCCCTACATTTATCCCCATATTTATGGGTTTGGTATGGTTATGATTATGATATATTGGTTGTTTAAACACAAATCCTACAAGTATCTTCACCTTCAAGCCTGAGGGACCTGCTCGAACAGACCATCCACAATTCGAGACAGATTCCCATTTCTATCTGTAGAAGTGCAGTCATAATACGAAGGATTCGTAACTACTCGCCGCGCAAGGAATGAGAATGAAAGAATGTTAATTAGATCTTGCTTCTTGTCCTTCCAATCCGACTTTCGCGTCTTCAGCCATTCTACCACTGTAGAAGCTTCCGTAATTTGCGATTCCAAAGGAAGTCCGTCAGAGAGGAATCGTGTCAGCGTGTCTTTCGCTTCTGTTTGGCAAAACAAGAAGAAGTGGCCGGCTCCAGAATGCCGTACAGCGTGACTCTGCATACGAACAATTGTAGAAAGACTGTAATTGAGCACTTGGTGGTCCCCTGAATTCGACCCTTCTGTGGTACCGATATACTGGGTACCCATTACGATCACAACAGCTGCACGCACAGGAAGTGACATGACTGAGTCGTGGGGGACAATCAATACACGTATGATACCTTCCGCGTATAAACCGAGTATGATAAGGCGATCTTGCTTCTTGATTCCGCCATGAAAAAATCCAACACCTTTGCTCACAAAATCTGCCAAGGACGCATCCTGCAGCCGAACACACGCATCCTCAATGTACTCATCTGAGGTAGTTTCTGGTATGTATCCTCTCGCAGACTCCATCTCCAACGCACGTTGAGTCAGAAGATTGAGCGCGGTGGAGCGACACATCGCTCGGGAGGAAACAAAGATAATTGCATTTTCACCCAACGGTACTGTTTTAATGGCTGTGTGAGTAGGTTTTCCCATGGCTTTGAAAAGGGAAGCAGAATGTGGGATGGTGAATGGTTGGACCGAGAAACTAAGGGCTTGATCACGATCACGAGGTCGGAAGCTGATGAGTGCAGTTGGATGAACATTTAACCAGTCTGCTAAGTCGGTAGGATCATCAAGTGAAGCGGAGAAGCCAACGTATCGTGTCGCAAGAAATTGAGTTGCATGGCGAAGAAGACAAACTGCCCATTCATATGTTGAGTCGAGCTGCTCAAGATCTTCACATATGACCAGATTGGGATCAAATCCTGTTTCGAGGGGATCAGACAACATAAATGACATCAAAAGGGTGCGAGCAGCGACAACGCGTATTTGTTTGCCCCTCGGTCGCGAAAGAACCCGCGTGGAGGAGACGAGCTCGACGGGAATATTTACAGCAGAACAAAATTGTCGAAGGTCAGCATACATTTCGCGAGCTCTCTCTTGATGGGGTGTAATGATCAAGGTCCAAAAATCGGGTTTCTTTTCTGTTCTCACACTAACAATCATTAGCAACAAAAATTGAGAATAACTCTCAGTTTGCACTCACATAGCCAGAATCTTAGCCAAAGTAGATTTTCCGTTTCCACTAGGCGCACATAATAAAGCATGATGACTAGTATTTATCATGGTCCAATATGCTTGTGTCTGTATGGCATCAAAGGTGGAGATTACTTGCGAGAGTGACTCCCGGAGCGCGGGTTGCTCGACAACTGAGATAGAAAGTAGGGGTGTGGGTAACAGAGGTGTATGACTCTGCGTCGATGCTGGCATGATTATGGAGTCAAGGGGGACATGGACTTCGTCATCAGCTCCGATCCAACGGTCACAGGCGACACGAATCGTCAGAAAAGGTGGTCGCATACCAGTGGATATAATGATTGTAAAATCCATTTTTGTTCTTTTTGTCGAAGGTCGAATAATGATGTGTCCTAGCTGAAGAATTGCCTCCCCCTCATGGTGCTCGATCCAAACCCAAAACGACTCAGATGTCCCGCGTAACTTGGAGCCCCATACAAAGTTTTGGGTAAGATAAATGGAGACGTTGATCACATCATGGCCCAGTGGCCGCAAGTGATAGTCAACTTGCAATAATGGGCACTGTTTTGCCGCTGTCAGCACCTCTTTCCCCCGTAGCTCGTTCGTATGGATGAGTCGGCCTAATGAATCAGCGTCCAGCGTAAGAAGCTCCTGAACGGTCCATTCGCTTGCCCATTCTTGCAATTTGAATAAAATATCAGCTTTCAGGCCGAACTGTCGTAGTGGGTGTTCATATGGCCAGAGGCGCTTTTCGATGGCCTTACTCATCCCGAGTAATATCATTGAGACGTTAGCCAATTTGCGACTGAACGCTATATCAAGCAAAGCCCGAATGATACGACCACCGTTCTGGGCAACATAGGCCATATCGGATATGAGAGCGAAGTCATCAATAATTTCTTGAGAAATATATGCCTGAAGTAATATATTGACTTTCTCCTGGCTAGTGGTAACGCCGCCCTTTCTTTCGCTGTGACTATTCTTTCTCTGAGGGGGTAAATGAATGGGAAATTCTGTATAAGAGGATTGGATACAAGATACCTTGAACTCATAGGGGACCCGCTCCATCAACTGATCCAGTTCTTTGGTCTCGGACTCTCGCAATTGTATCTGGTCAAACTAAGAAACGTCAATGATGGCAACTAGGAAGCGCAAGTTGTTCTTGCCTCTGTGCTCATGCTTAGCATTGCCAATACGTCAACCTCAGACATCTTAGGACGAAAGTCCTTGTTGAAAATTTCCACCGAAGTGTGCCTAAGATAGTACTTGGCAGCAATTCTTCCAAGTTCAGTTATTGTATAACTGTCATTTTGAACGTCTTTAAACACCATTCTTGCCTCTGTCAGTTTGTTGATGGCAGAATTAATAAGCTCTTGTCTCTTGTCGACAAGCTGTGGGTCATCTGCAACATCTGATATAATTCCTGACAAGACGTCGATAAGAGTAGATGATAGGATCAGTTTAGGCACAAACCATAAAACTTCGGATTCTTTCTCATGCGCACATGTAAATAGGTATATCCCATCCACTGAACAGCATCATGAAGGTTTGCCACCGTTCCCAGGGAAATCTCTGCATTAAGCGCGTCGACAAGACCTTTGCTAAATCTTTAGAGACTTGAGGAAGGGCGTTCATAGAGGATATGTATTGGACTCACTGAGATTCTATGGGATTCTTGATTATAGCTGATGATCAGCTCTAGTATTCCTAGGTAAGACGACTTTCTCACCTGGGAGGTTACAGCCCTGAGATAATGATCCAGCTTATCATGTGTCGTACAGATGTAACCTTCTCCGCTTGTTTCTAGTCCCGGCCGGCCAGCCCTACCGAAGATCTGAAGAACATCGAGGACAGACAAATCTTGGAAAGATCCCTTAGAGCTGTCATACACCTGTGTACCCTTGATGATAACTGATACTGGTTAAAGATACTTCTAAAGCAGCCGGGAGATTAGCTCACCAGCATGTGCAGGTAAGTTAACACCCCATGCTAAAGTGGCTGTGCAACATAAAACCTGATAACTCAATGGGTGGACCTGCCAGGGGAAGCGAATGTTGAGACTGACTTTTATCACCTTTTCCTCAAATAACCTCTCCATTAGGTTCCTATCCGATCTTAACATGCCCGCATGATGTATTCCAAAACCATGATCAAAGAGAAGTTTCATTTCTTTGTTTTTAGACTTGCTGATTTCACGGCGGAATAGTTCCCATTGAGGGTGATCCTGACAGCGAAAATCATCAGCATTCCCTTTGATAGAAGAAGCCTCCTTCAGATCTAGAGCGGCTTTGACCGTCTCTTTGCGGGCATGAACGAAAACCATCACTTGGTGACCTAGAGCTACTAATCCTGAAACTTTCTCGTAGGTAACGTGGTCAAGGTTTTGCCGTGATAATGTACTTCCAGGCTTGCCCTTGATGCCCAGGAAATGCTGTTCTAATGGTATGGGGCGGAAGGAAGAATCAAAATAAAAGAGACCTTTATACTTCGACACGCTGCATGATCGATAAGTCGAGCCAGATATCGATGTTGAGTATCTTACCCGAGAAATTCCGCAACATCAATGAAATTTGGGAGAGTCGCGCTCAAACCAACGATGCGAATGACTGACTGGCTTGACTCCACCTAGAAAGGATGGATCGACTCGAGTAATCTTAATGTCTTTTTATGAGACTATCTATACCTGACGGAGGGTCCTCGCAACAATTGATTCTATGACAGCACCTCGTTCATCATTGAGTAAATGGACCTCATCAATGATTAGTAGCTTCAAGCTCTTGTGTTAAATGGTGAGGGCAGTTCAATTATTCCAGAGAAAGTATAAATCATCACCTACGGAAGCAAGCTCCCCTTCTCCAGTGGGTTTTCTCGTGACCACATCCCATTTTTCTGGAGTGGTGACAATAATTTGGGTGGCAGCAATCTCGGCCTTGGTCATCTGCATATCACCTATTCCATTCAGCATAGTTTCACAGTGAAGACCACGGTGAACATACCGGTTAACTCCTTGACTTCGATTGACAACCAATGTAAGCGCTTTCCCAGTTTGCGAACAATCTCTGCGGCAAGTGCTTTCATGGGAGCACTGTATCTTGAGTTCAGTTGGTGGGATTTGTGATATGTACTACAGCCTACACATATATGATCTTGAAAGCGTCCCGATTAATTGTGTTGCGAAACTCTGTTCCAGAAGGTGCTTGTGAACGATGTTGATCAATTACTCGAAGAATGGTTAACATTGCAACGTCCGTTTTTCCCTGGTCAACGAAGTCAATTCCTAACGTCATGCTATGCTGAACTTCATACAGCACCGGTAGGAGCTAGAATACAATTATAAGTCCAGACTCTGGATGGAGAATTCAGACTAACCGCATATCAGCATGTTTTCATTGCTACCGTGGGCGGTGGGATAAACAATAGACTGCATCCGATTGAGAGATGAATATCCCTATTCAATTGAAAAAGTCTCAGTATACCCCATGACCGCCGCCACATCTTGAGTTACGAGACTAACCGGAAAACACCCTTTTGCAAGAGGGTTCATCTCAGCAACTGGAATCAGTCGTTCTGTTGGTTTAGGCGGGACTGGTCTTGCAGGAGGTACTATAACTTCTTCATATTCCTGATTTAGCAGAGCATGAGCGTATATCAAATGGCACTACACTGTCTAAACAGACCTCGTGATATTTTCTCTCAGTCCCCAAAGGCGGCAGATATCTGTGTCCTGTAGACGAAAGCATCTTACCTTGCGATAAACTCGAGGAACTGTAGACATGAGGAAGCACTTCGGGTGTTTCGTGCTGGCAGCTTATCAGGGCATGTTTTATCAAATGCACAGAAGACCACAGACTGCAATTCCTGAAAAGAGAGGTCTTTTTGCATTATCCTGGAATTTCTTCTTCATTCGTCTCTTTGCAGCCTCTGCTGAAAGATCTGTGGGGTCAATATCTGCTCAACATTTGAATGAAACGAGCCTCAAGACACTTATGAATGAACGATACCAGGCTCGGAATTTGTTGATGGAATGCCATCTTGAGTGGCGGCTGAAGATATTTGATGCTGCCTCGAAGTCAAGTAGTGTGATAGCTGGGAAGAATCAAGCAACTTGAAACCAACGTCGGAGAGACGAACTCACTATCTGGTTGTTGACTTCCCGCTTCTCTAAAAGTTCCATCACTAGATCCAGGTCCTCAAAACCAATAAGTTCTGCCATTTGTTCCGAGACAACATCATTGGGAGCTGGAGATGAAAGGAGCAAGCGGATAGCCGGTATGAGTGTGTCGTGATTTGGTTTTCTATACAATCTCAGACTTCGTAATGTGGACAGCCAGATACACACTTTTTAAGTCTTTGGATCAGTTCATTCTCTTCTCCTCCTACTGATCCACCTGGGAGATACACGTCTAATATCGTACTTTCAGGAAGGTCTGTGTCGTCACCCTCTTCATCTACGCGGATCTGGCTAGAAGGGATACTGTTGTCGAGTCTATAATTTCACATTCAAGTCAGTGGAACTCTAGAATGCGTGAGTTCGCCATACGCAAACCACTCATTGATATCTCTTCGAGACCGATCAGAAGGTCCTTCATTCAAATCGTCAATTAGAGAGCAAAGATGTTCTGAGATGATTGCCATGTTAGTTTCTTTCCTTTGGTTGCCCAGATGTCCTTTTGATGACAAAATTACAGCTTTGGAATTTGGGGCTCTACGTCTGAAGACTTAGCACCGAATTGATAAAATATTGACAAAATCTAATTCTATCACGTGCCTTTATTCGAGATCGGCGAACAAACTAGAAATCGGCGAACTAAAATTATAATTATATTATGTCACCGTAAGGAATGGAGATATAACAATGACAGACAGTACAGTGCAATAATCCATGCAGAATGAGAAATATGAGAAGGTTCAACTATTGCGAATTATTTTAACACTATTTTACTTCTGTCTAGCAGAGAATGATGCTTTTAAAAGATTGCCATTTGGCTTGCCGATACCAAGCTTTGAAAGAACATCTTGGACCTCCCCTGCAGCTGAAGGTACGAGCCGTTTCTTTGGTCGAGATCTCGAGCGGGGCTGAGGTCGATGACCATTCTCGCCATTCATCAGAGAAGAAGTGTGATCAAAGGTAGATATAGAGGGTGGTTGTGCTAGTGCAGAGTTGGACATGCTACTTCTCCCTTCCAAAGCTTCTCGAAGATCAGTAACCCCAAGACCACGCGTCGAGCGGGTCAGGCTCTGAAGCGACATATTGTTCATCTGCATCAGAGCAGGGGAAATCCTGAATAGCGGCGATACACCATCGCCTCGCTTTGTGGGTTCAAAGCTGGATAATCGATCGACTGATCCATATGTGAATCCACTAGCCTATCTCATGATCTATAAAAGACTTACAGTCATTGAGAGCGGCTTCTGGAGTCCATGGAGTGGAGAGACGACGGGACAGCGTCTCTTTATCCACACCAAAAGTGTCAAGTACAGCCTTATTGGAAACAAAAGCGCTCAATGCTACCTCGCCGCTAACGGGGGTCCAGGGAATGCCTCGATTCCAACTAAAATCTTGTAACGTGAGGAATGTATCCTCAGAATGGAATGGCTGAGCTACAATGAACGAGATTGTCATCGATTCCAAGGCCTTTCCAGACGATTAGGTTTCACCTGGTAATATTATTGGGTGGAAAAAGCGCACCTGCTCCGCTATTCGTACTACTTCTGGCACATTCCAGACAGTTCCGATAGAAAGCCAGAGTCTGGCAAGTAGTTCGTCCAGTGCGAATGTCCATTTCAGTAGAGTGAGATTCTCATCTGAGCTCTTGAAAGTTCGCTGCAGGGCGAGAAACATTGGAATACCAGCGAGAAGTCCTCGGGTTGGAACTTGTTCTTGCACTATTTGGAGTACTCTGAGAGCGTCTTGTATATCTTTGAAAGACGCTGCTGGACTAGTTGACAGACGACTTGGCGCACGTTTAACGTATCTGCAAATGAGAGATATCTTTCTATCCCTCGGTCCCTGCGGTAACGAGAATGAAGGTCGACCAGTAATCTGCGACGGAGAAATGGATGTACGATGGTCAAGGGCTGATGAATCATTCAAGTTTTCTTCGTGTGTTGAGTTCTGTGAGAAGGGAAAATCGGCAACGGCCGGGGAGGACGTATCAGGGGTCGACGTCGACGTAAGACCTAGGACAGAACAGGTAAGAAGCATGTAGTAATAGGCGTGCAATGCATTCAAGAGTTTGTTGACGACATCGCCAGGATGAAGAAAAACACTCGTTTTGGCTGCTTGCAAAAGAGGCCCATCCGCCAGTTTTCGCGCTCGTTTGGTCCCATCAGGGTCGGGACAATCACCGTACTTGGGCATCTCGTGAGAGATATAATACACAAGAGCGTTAGTGTATTCCAATCGAACGGCGGCGTCTCTGTCGCAGATTAAGCTCAAGGTATCTTGCCAGATGTCAGGAGGAACTCTAGTCCTCCTAGCCACACGGTTATCTTGACCAAGATCTCGACTCGAGCGATCGGTGATCTGCGGAGAATTCGGTCTGGAGGATGTGTGCATAGCTGTGGCATCAGATTTGTTAGCGGTATTGATCAAGCCCGATAGACCTGTCAGAAGCGCCCGAATAGCGGCTGATCGAACGCGAAAGTAACCAGGTTTTCCATGAGACAAAACCCCTTGGATCTCGGCCGTGATTAGGCGGCCAATCAATTCTTGCTGGGAGAAAGGGTTAGGATACGTTAGTAAGCTTGAATTGAATACATACTGCCAAGTCTTGAATCTGATCAGAATAGTATACATGAGTTCCAAGGGATGCTATGCACTTTTCTAATAGCTGGATAAGGGAGTCTTCCGGGTCAATAGTTGAACGGCGGATGAGAACTGTTGTCAGGCTTGAAATAATATCAGAAGACGAAAGGTTTATCATTCTGGTAGGTGAACTGAGGACGGTAGTGGTCATGGTAGTAAGTGCTTGATGCATGGCAGTAACTGTTGTTGAATTTTGATTCTCTAGTAATCGTTCCACAAGCCAGGTGGGAACAACGTAACGATACTGATATTGAGCCCAATCAGCTATCCTTTGGGCCAACCAGCAACAATGGTCCCTTGCAGCCCAGCCCGCAAGTTTATCCAAGTTGTCAAACGTGGATTGCATGACGAACCCAAGCTGCGGACTATTTGCATTTCTAAGCAGGAAGAACAAAGCCTTCAGGGCGGCATCCGACACTTGTCTGTTCGATGGTCCACGTTCACCGTCGACGTGAAGGTGGATTGAAGCAGCGCGACGCTCGTATGTTGGGCGTTGGCGAAATTCAGCGAAAGTAGGTGAGATTGGCACTCTATCATTGACATCAACAGCTCTGTACACATAAGTCCTAGGTACAGCTTCACCAAAGAAATGAACGTACTGCTCCTTGAGGTCTGATACCTCGGACTGAAGCAGGATGAAAATAATTGGGTTGAGAATGACTGCAACTTGCGCTCGGAATTGAATGAAGTCGCTAAATAGAGCCTCTGAGTTCAGTGCAGCTGTTACAGCCGAAAGTCCCACCAAACGTGTACTGCAATCATATGAGAAGGATCCAGAAAATTTCTCCGGAAAGCGTACTGACCAGTTTCGGGTCTCAATGTCAATGATGTCGCTTCGGCTGAGAGAGGCAAAGGTACGAAGGGTGGAAAGGTAGCTGGCAGCCAATGCATTATCAGCACCTATTGGATGACCGTCAGTGTATGTGGCCCAAGCAGTAAACTAGATGAGTATAGTGTTCGTAAGAAGAAGTGCAAAGGGTGTAGATAAACTACCTACGACGCTGGCTACTCTTGCAACAACCTCTAAGTCGGAGACCAAGGATGACAGAGTTACGTCGACAGAATTGACCAGAGAAGGTGATAGGAGTGCTATGTCTCGTTTACATTCAAATGCCAGGGCGTGGAATATTGAAAGTGTAATCAGAAGAGACCTTGATGAATCTATCTCAGATAGGGGCCAAAAATTCTTCAGACTCAAACTTACGCCCTCATACGAAGATTGCCACCGCGTGCCTTCCGACATTCGGACCTCAAGCGCTTCTCCAGCTCAACACCCAGCTTCGTTAATTTGCCGCGATGATTAGAACTGCAGTTCTGAGATTAAAGGGCGGAGGAAGTAGATTTCGGGATACCCACGCATAGTAGGTTAGACGACTAAGTTCATGGGAACTGGGCGCATAATTTGGAGCAGCGGCTAGGAGTGCAGAGGAGGTCGGATAGCAAGCATTGAGGAGTTGCACGTGATGGGGGGTAAAGATATGATGCATGGACCAGGAATGAGAGTGGGAAGGTCGGGCACTGACGTGGAAGCTGGACAGAGAAGCGAATGAAATTCACTAGTGCAGGCTATGACATGGGCGCCTGAAAAAGAAAACGATGCCCGTGGGAACAGGTTCTCCAAATTCACACACACCGTTTTTTGCTCAGGTAAACAACTCTTGTTCTTGGTCATCATCACGGTGAGCTTGCGCTCCTTCTACTACTTCATGATGAATGTTCTTGCTGTGCACCAGACCAAGTGTCATTGTCGGGCACCTTGACGAACAATACCCGGGCTCCCTTTATACGCATGGGAATGCCCTGACCTTGATTGCCTTTACTCTTCTGTCCTCAAGCTCTAACCTTTTTTCTTCTATAGGACGAGGCAGTGACCGAGTTTGGATGGCCGATGCAGCTACCTTCTAGACACCGATACACTTGTTCTTACATTTGTAGGCATTTATGACTATGATCCATCAAAATTGCGTATGTCCGTTCTGGTTGTCTTTTTCCCTTTGCAATGGACTCGAAAACCCACTCTGGACGTACAACGTAAGGATTATTTCGCGTTTTCGTCGTCAGAAGTCGGTGCGTTTTTGATCCGCTCATCCACTGAGAAGTGACGATATGAGTACATTGGGATAGTCCCATGCTGGGCAAGTTTCAGCAAATAAAAAAATGTGTGTGATAGGTGAAGTGTGCCTACACAGTTTGTCCACCCCCTTCCGCGATGATTCGCTTCATCTCAATGTCCGTTGTACCGTTCAAGTACCCGCTCAAATAAATACGGACCGATTGAAATATTCCGTTGGATTCTGAACTCCGAGCCCATTGAGCACTTAGTTTCCCTTCCCTGTCTTGAAGATATAATTTCCGGTTTTGTCGCCCTTCCATGACTTGATGCCCAGTTGAGACCGAAACAATGTGGTCTGTCACTCAAATCAGTTTAATAATGAGATATTGCCACTCAAAATAGTTACCTGTTCGCTTGCCTATATCGGAGTGTGTAATTGGGTTGTGTTCATTCTTGAGGCTGCACAGGAGTACTTTGTTGAGCTCTTTGATAGTGGGTTTGCTGATTGCCTGAACTTTGTAATTTGAGTGTCCACATTCACGAGACATCGACCATTCAAACATACTCTCTTCCTCGGTCGATTTCTTTCCGGGCGTCAGAGGGCACTGGTGGTTATAGGGATGATACCGAGGCTTCTTTGAAGTTGAGGTTGACGCTTTGGCAACCTTGGGAAAATAGCGTTCCATTTTATAGCTATTTAAAATATGAACAAGAATTGAGTTCTAGGCTAGGCACGGGAGACACCGACGGGCGGTCGTGACCGTGACGACGCTCTTAGTAACGCGACTTTTTATCGCAATGTGGATGAGCCCCTTCGTTAGAACTATCCATTTTGGCCTTATCGCTGGACGCACCTCTCGCCTATACATGACTTCAACACGAACTTACCGAGATGCCATAGATCATCTCAACAGCCTTCAATCTAATGCTGCAGCCCTGGAAGCTGTGCGTGCCTCCGGCGGACGCTCGAGCGAGTTTACTGTTCCAGAAATGACGGAGTACCTTGAACGGATAGGCTACTCAGTACGTCAGTGTACTCAAGCAACCAGTGTGATTCAGTGCCCAAAATCTTCATGACAGCCCAACGACCTTAACGCTTTAAATGTTATTCATATCACTGGAACAAAGGGCAAAGGGTCCACGAGCGCTTTCGTGAATTCAATCTTACAACATTCTAAACCATCATGGAAAGTTGGTATGAGAGACACCTTTGATTACAATCCTGATGTTGATATCGTGATATTCAGGCCTTTACACTTCACCCCACCTGGTTGCAGTACGGGAACGAATCCGTATCAACGGTGTTCCTATCTCTGAGGATGACTTCACCAAATATTTCTTTGAAGTATGGGATAAGCTTCAGGAGAATGACAAGGTGAGTAATTTGAATTGATAAACAGTTTTGGGTTCATCTGCTCTGCTTGACAGCGCGAACTTCCATTTACGCCTCTGATGCCCGGCTACTTTCGCTTTATGACACTTCTTGCTTTTCATAGTTTCTTGAAAATGAAGGTGGATGCAACGGTTCTCGAAGTCGGTGTTGGTGGGACTTATGACAGTACAAACATCGTACCTAAACCTGTGGTGACCGGAATCACAGCGTTGGGCATCGATCATGTATTCGTACTAGGAAAAACACTGAAAGAGATTGCATGGCAGAAGGGTGGCATTTTCAAAGTCAGCTTTTTTGTGCTTTTCCTGCCCATAACCTGAACTTCACCAGAAAGCCACTCCAGCGATCACTGTCGCCCAGCCACCTGAGGGGATGGAAGTACTCGAGGCACGAGCGAAAGAACTCTGCGTCAGTGCTGGTATCATACACCCATAATGTAGACGCTGAACTCATGACCAGTCGTCTTCGTTTAGTGTCCTGCAAACATCCAATGCTTTATCCAGGATTCCGTTGGGTCAGTCTATTCTGTATTTTCCAAGAAGGATCCTCACATATGACTGTAGGTCTTGCTGGAGAACATCAAATCCAGAATGCCACAATAGCCGTCGAGCTTTCCCGACGCTTCCTACAAGAGCGCCAGGCTCTTGAAGACGCATCTGAGCTTCCTTCAAGTTTCGTTGCTGGACTCAAAGCAGCCAAATGGCCAGGTCGCTGTCAGACTGTTGCTGATCCTATCAATGGCAATTTGACCTGGTATCTCGATGGTGCGCACACCATAGAAAGCCTGGATTGTTGCATGGACTGGTTCCTCAATCCTGGTGTTGGTGTTGACTCTGAAGGAAATTTGTATGTCTTACCTGAACTCTCGTTTCGAGAATTCTAAGTTTTTGTTTCTAGTTCACAGACAAAGAGGATCCTTATTTTTAACTGCACGAGTGGACGCTCAAGTCAAACCTTCCTCAAAACAATAGATGGAAAGATTGTTGCATGGGCAAAGGAGAGAGGGCAGTCGTCATCTAGGTTCTTCGACCACGTTGTCTTTTGCACCAATGTAACCTACGCAGATGGACGTTTCAAGGATGGTGAGTCAGAAAGTGTATTCAAAGTGGGGATTCCCTGAACCGCAATCGACCAGATTTAACAACCAAAGCCATATCTAACGAAGAATTCATAAATTTAACTACGCAAAATAGACTTGCGACTGCATGGTCCTCTCTTGTGCCAGAATATCCGAAGGAGCATATCCATGTGTTACCTTCAATTGAACATGCAATCAGCCAGGTCAAAAAGTTATGCGATAGAACTTGTCCGGTGAAGGTTCTTGTGGCAGGCAGTTTACACCTGGTTGGCGGTGTACTAGAGGTCGCAAATTTATCCGAAGTTGCTCTGTAGTTCATACAAGCCGGTTTATTATTTATACCTATGTATCTGCTAGAAGTATCGACTTAATGCTTCTCGGTTCTCCCTGACAAGCTGAATGATTAGAGTGCGCAGCCTATGTAGTTCTTCCCCTTCCCACCAGTGCACGGTGAATGTCGTCAATAATTTGGTCGTCAATAATCTGGTAGACGTAAAATACAGAGTGTAAATCGCCGGAGTCATGTTCGAAATCCACATTCAAAGACTAGTGTGACGAATAATATTCCAGTCACGTTGAAAATACATGTAAGTTGTCAGGTTCCATTGGGATATATCATATTTATATAATATTTTCGTGATTTCCACTTTCTCTCTCTAGTGGCTGACGGTGAGGTTTTTCGAAGGCAACCCGTCTTTTCATGTAACCTGGATAATTGATTGCTTATCATCTTTCGGTCAAACTGTCTCAGGAGGGTGAACGAAATGACGAGCGTTGATTCAGAAAATTCACGACGTGATGACTCGGGAAGACAAGATCAAGCAAACCTCGTAACGTAAGATGCGGTGGTAGAGGTCGGTATCATGCCATATTCTTGCTAGATATTCATGCCACTACTGTCGCAGACTAAGTTCTTCGTGATTAACTACTTCTCCTTTTCTTTGATAGGGGAAGGTAATGACACAGAAATGCATTTGTCGTAGAAGGAACCGAACATTTTAGTGAGTCATGCCCATTTCTGGTTGGACAGTTGTGTGAGTCACGAGCTTTAAAAAGAATGAAAGCAAAGACAGCTCACATGAAATGTCCTTTCGGGGGATAGAGGGAATTCAACTTGTCTCTAGGACTGGAGAAGTCGTGATGGGAGAAATGGCATCACTGGGGAGGAGGGAGGTAGATCCGTATATAGAGTGTTGGGGTTATCTAGCGATTCGAGAGTTGACGACTGCGTTGACACTCTTTGCTGTACATCTAGGTTAACTGGTGGACCTACAATTGCACGGAGGCGTTTCATAGCGTCGGATCGCGTTTGACTATCAAACTCCCGTAATGTAGATTCCTTCTTTAGCCTGCTTTTCCGCTTCGGGAATGCATCTTGCACCACCTCCTCGAGATGCGTTCTCTGTAAACCAGTATTCTCCTGTTCCAAGATTTCTGCAGCCAACTTCAGCTCCCTCTTGATAAGGATGGACACTGTCTCAAGAGTGTACGCGTGCTGCTTAGCACAAGCTTCTATGTGGTTGAGTTTCTCCAGAACACTTTTCTTGATTTTCCATCGCCCCTCGCAGCATACGCAAAGCTCGAGTTTAGATATGATCTTTTCTGAAACACCGATAGCAGACAGACGTGCTCGTTTTTGATTGCGTACAATTGCGCCCCTCGTGGATTCGCTCTCTGGCAAGATCCTTCGAGAGTGGAAGGTGCCCTTTGACAACGGAACCTGGAAAGCGAACTTACTCAGGGATGGGTGCGGGAGTTTTTGAGGAGGTTCTAGTGAAACTTCAGATTGTGCTATGTGCCTAAATAATCCAGGAATCTATAATCATACCTGTTACTGGAGTGTTTGCGTACTCCAAACAATTATCTGAACCTGAGTCTAAGAGCTCCTGCATCTCCCGAGAAACAAAGTCCTCCCTGCATTGAACTCGCTGGGGCATACATCGAACCTCCTTCTTTGACTCCGAATCCTCCATGACCACAATCTCGTCATTTAATTGTCCACCAAGAGAGCGCATAAAGAAAGCAGTAGCGTGAGTGAGAATCGATTTAAACTGACAACAAGCCTATGCCTGTAGAGAGGGTACATGAAGGTATGGAGTCTCAAATTGCCCAACCCAGGCGTCTTGGACTCGTGTTCCTCGTCGCCGACGCGCTGTTGATATTTATTTATAGCAGGATGTATTATCGACCTGATTTTAAAAACTAATCCATTAACAGGTTCATAAAAAAAGTGCCATAATATACTCAGCTTTGAAGTTGATCTAGCTTCTCAAATAGTTCTCTTGATTTAATATGATCTTTTTCTGAAATATCCCAGCTTGAAATGAGGCAGCACTTAGACTAAGTATCATCTAATTTTCGTTTTTATGATGAAGAACACTCTGGACAACAGGAAACAATATTTAGATTAGTCAAGAAAAACTGAGATAAGAATTGACCCCAGCATCAGTATTTGCGGGACCTGCGGGACCTTTTCAACTTTGTTTCCAGGGTCAATTCCTTAGTTTCTGTATGCATCACGAGTCCCTGACTTTCTGTTCAGTCATGAATTTCGGCAAACGTGGAAACCTAGCTTCTGTAGAGACGGTCAACCCACAAGAACTGTATCAAACGATAGTAGATGCTTCCAGTCAGGACCCTTCTAGGGTGCATTCTTCAAGTACCCGGCTGGAACAGATGTCTCATATGCTGGGAACGATCGACGCACTACAGGAAATTGCAATCCAGAGAAGTTTGCCTTTACCGATACGACAACAAGCCACCATACAGTTCAAAAATTTGGTGTCGGCGTCTTGGAGATCACGGAGGTACGTGTGTGCAATGCTCAACCTGTTGTAGCACTCGAACGATACTTGTACTGATTGAACGACTAGAGTCCTTCCAGATGAACATCGCATGAGAATTCGGGCTCGAACCTTGGGCCTCCTTGATGAGGCGGATGACGCTGTAGGGAACAATCGCAACCTTACAGTGTGATTTGTTCAAGTTGTTGTACAGATCTCTCAGTGCAACAAGACTGTTATTGCCACGATAGCACGCCTGGACTTCCCTCATAACTGGTGAGACTTCCCGCAGTCGCTGAAGTCAAAAATTAAGTCATTTAGGCCGGACCTCTTTGACAATCTCATATTTTCGGTTGATGCACGACTAGCCAACCATCATCTTGCAGGCCATGATGAACAACAAGATGCTCTGATCTTGCTCAGAACCCTCGAGATTTTAAATGCTCTCGTCAAGCAGTTCGCAAGCATCAAAATGCTAACAGGCGTTAAGTTAATGGCCAACGTGTGTATTCAATCTAATTTTATCAGCTGCTGGTTGGAAGACGATCTCGTAGATTGTACAAACTTTCAGGGACCGACTCTTTGGCCACTATAGGACACTAGCGCTGACCCTGTCGACGACGCTGAATTTTTCCACTATCCTAACGGAGAAATTGCTACAAGACATCACTATAACTCACCTCTCCTACAAAATCTTGGTCAAGATTGCCGTTTGGTCATGGCAACGGTTGGATAAGTACTCAAAGGAAGAGGCGGCAGCCGCGAAGACCTGGGTCAGTGGCTGAGTCTTGTAGCTTTTTATTAAGCCTGTTGATAACCGAATCTCAGCAAGCTCAAGTCTTTACCTTCTCGCATAATTACATTCAAACATTATTTGGTCTCCGGAAAGACACCGTAATTGTATTGACCAGGGAAGGGAAGATCACCCAGGCTCACAGGTCTCTTCGAACTCTCACGAAGCTTGTACGCACCTGCGGAAAGTATTTTCGCAGACTGCAGCAGCTGGATCCATCCCGTTTCGTGGAACTACCACAGTGCGGAGATTTGGTTCTCTATTACTGGAAACAAGTCGTAGATGCAACAGGCGGCCCTTTCGAACTAATCGCTGGTAGGTTTAGAATGACTCGGGCGGATCCTGGTCTGATCATGTGTCTATTAGATACAAATGAGGCTGTTTATCCGACTCAAATCTTGGTGCAGGGCATGGTTCTGTTTAAAGATAGTTTGAGTCAATGGGTTCCGAAACACAGAGACGGAACGGACAACCCAAACAGTAGGAATATTATGCGCATAACGAGGAACATTTTAACAAACCACCACAGCGTTAACCCGGGAATTTGTGCAGAATGCTGCACAGCTGCTTATCACACGTTTCATGCCTTTGAATTCCATGGACCTTGAAAGTTGGTCGGCCGATCCTGAGGGATGGTTGAACCTTGAGGACAAAGAAAATGATCAATGGGAATTTGAGATCCGAGTAAGCCACCCCTGCCCAATGTGCTTCTACTGCTATGATTGACGTCTCTTATCTAGCCTTGCAGCGAACGAGTGTTGCTGAATCTGACCAACAATTACAGTGATCATATCGTTCCCCTGTTGTATGAGATCTTCAAGCAATCTGCTAGTACGTCTGTGGCTCCTGCTCCAACCCAGCTTCCACTTCATGTGGCTTTCAGTGACACCGGCAGTCGATCTCAACACTGTCATTCAAAAGGAAGCGATCTATTGTGCACTAGGGCGCTGTGCACACCGTCTCAAGAAGGAGATACCCTTTGACCAATGGCTCCAGCACACCCTGGTTGTTGAAGCCAAGGAACCTGTCAACCCCAGGTACGACTTTAATGATCTGAGTTTTCTACCTTCCACAAATTCCTATAGTTATCCGATCATCAAACGCCGCATTGCCTGGTTGATTGGGAAATGGGTTTCGGAAGATTGTGCTTCACCAGACAATCCTTTGATCTGGGATATTCTGGTACATCTCCTGGGGAATCGCAGTCCTTCGACCGATACTGTTGTTCGTCTGACGGCAGCAACTGCTTTGAAGGATTGCATAGACGTATGTCGTATCATTCCTTCTCTTAAACCCCGTTCTACCATGATTTAATACTAGATTTTTGGGTTCTCTATGAGCTACTTACTCCCGCATCTCGCGACCATAATAGGGCAGCTTGTGCAGCTAATCGGAGAAGCCGAAACTCTTGAGAGCAAACGCCGTGTAGATACTGCACTCAACGCCGTGATCGAGAAAACTGGACACCAGGTAGGTTTTACCTTCGTTTGAATTGACTTCTTCACTCGCTTGTATACTTTAGATATCACCTTTCGTGTCGATGATTGTTGAACCCCTCCCTCATCTATGTGAGTGGCTGATCGGATAAAGCTGTCGTTGGAGCTTGACCTTACCTCGACAGGGTCGTCCGCCGGCGATGATTGGTTGTTCAAAGCATCTCTGCTAGTTACAGTTACCAAACTTGTCGAAGCCATCAAAGAACAATCAAGTATGCTTGGTGCGGTTGTTGTTCCACTCGTTCAAGAGAGCCTTTCTCCAAATGTTTGTTTTCTGATCTGATAATCTCCGACTTCGCTGACCTCTATTTAGTCAACCCTTCATCTTGAAGAAGACGGTTTGAACCTCTGGTTATTAGCTCTTAGGAATACCACGACAATAGCGAGCATCAATGGTGCCCCGGCTCTATCAGACCTCATACCTCGTGCTCTGGGGCTTCTTGCAGATAACCTTGATTTACTCGGCACAACAATCGACATCGTTGAGTCGTACATTTTCCTCGATCCCCTGGGGGTTACCCAGGTAGGGTTCGTTTTCATTGATTTCTTTAGTACTCAGAAGTTTTGTAGATATACGGTACATTCCTATTTGAAGCACTCACGCGGACCATAAAATCTCATCCGTTGCCCACGAATCTGAAGAGCCTTGCCAGTCTTATCTGCATCTGCGTTCAGCTCACACCACCCACTGCCTGGGCGCCCCTCCTTCACTCCTCCGGGCTTTTCGCCTGGTTACTGGACAAGATTGTTGAGAACGAGGTATATGGTGAACTCTACGTATAATCATGACCCTGCATCTGATAGCGTTCGGACAGACAAACACTCTGATAATGACCGAATTTATCTATATCTTTGCTCGGATCGCTCTAGCCGATCCTCAAGTCTTCTCACAGCTGATATCAGCTGCAGCTGGTCAACTGAATCAGAAGGAAAGCTATCTGATGGAGGGTCTCCTGGATCAGTGGTGGGGCAAGGTTTGATATTTCGTTTCTTCACTTCCATCTGCTAATGGGGTAGTTTTTAGTTTGACAACATGAGTGAACCTCGGCATCGAAAGTTGACTGCAATGGGGATCGCCTCTTTCCTATCCACCGGAAAGATGGAAGTTTTAGCCCGATTGCCGGGTGAAATATTTAACCTTTGGTTGGACGTCTTTGGCGAGACCAAGGAAGCCCAGAATTTAAGTGATTCCTATGCTGGTAGCGATGGGTACGTCAACGAGTAGTCTTCTCTTCACTATTTACCTGTTTCTAGTTCTTCAGCATCTCTGAAACGCTATTGGGACGTTGACGAAGCTCCCTCGTGGTTCTACCAAAATACGGAAGGTATGCCTGAGTATGAACGACGCAAGGCAGTAAGTATAATATAACTCAGAATCAATCAGAGCGTTCCCTGATAGTCCCAGGTTTACGACAACGACCCCGTCAGAACAATCCAGCTCAGCAATTACATCGCTGAAAAACTCCAAGCGACTGAGCGAAATTCTGATCCTGTGTTCTTCAAAGCTACTCTTGCAAAAGCTGACCCCACAGTCTTGAGGCAAATTCAGGCTGAGTTGACTCAATGAAAAATTCTTTGCTAGACTGTCAGTTGCTCATTAATGCTTTCGCCCACGGAAGAGACGGTCATTCTAATAGTCGGATAATCCGGATTC
>Ga0157363_1001154_pt1 | contig 21601 bp, 13 predicted proteins | sample AttsexASBM1_FD_111477 | JGI IMG/M metagenome (GOLD analysis project Ga0157363, IMG submission 111477) | Fungus gardens microbial communities from leaf cutter ant in Ribeirão Preto, State of São Paulo, Brazil - Atta sexdens ASBM1 | ecosystem: Host-associated > Fungi > Mycelium > Unclassified ... | reverse complement strand
CTATCGGTCCGACAAGGATGGAGTAGACTTGTCCTCTATCGTCTGAGAAGTAAAGAGAAGAACGGGAAAGAAAGAGAGAGAGAGAGAGAGGGAGAGAGAGAGAGAGAGAGGGAGAGAGAGAGAGAGAGTTAGAAAGAGGCAGCGAAAGGCGCGTCCCAAGGGCCGAGAATGAAAAACCGAGGGGTTGACGGACGAATCAATCGCAAACACGGGAGGGCTTCAGCGCTTCCAATGGTGGGTCACGACACTAGGTTACCGGGTGTATGCACCCCTCACTCGAAGCTAGTGTACTAGTCCGCTCTTCACCCATCGAAATTCGGCTCGCGAGGATTCGATGTGTCGCTTACGAGGACACGCATACGATGCATCGTGCAACGGTTCATGCTTGCGGTTCCGTAAATCGAACGGCTTCTATATTGCCCCGTTTTTTTTGTCGCATTATTTTTATTATGCCGGATTTTCTTGTCAATTCTCTGGACTAATAACTTTTTCTCGATAAAAAATATTGAAACACCTGTTCCAATGTACAGATGATAACATCAACCTTTTAATTTGATTTTTAATTTATAGTTTTGTAATTATAAAAATGAAAGTATAATAATATAAACAAAGTATCTAATAATAATAATAATAATATAATATTCATTTATTAGAAAAATATAATAGATAAATAAATTATGAAGCCTTAGGAAATGTGGATCTAAATATATCAAAGAATTTACTATTAAACGTTAGCTACAGCAGAAAGACAGCCTTTATAAAAAGAATGTGAGGAGAATACTTTATGAAAGCTATTGTCACAACTGAATATTCTCTTTAGAGAAGAGAATGTTATTTTATTTGTAAGCAACAATGTACTATTAAAAGAAACTACTTTGCACCTATAGAAATAACTGCATCGCAGTAAAACATTTCTGAGACGTATGTGTGTGTATGTTATGTAAGAGTATAATAAAAGAAAAGTTACTAAAATTTAATAAAACTCACTCTAATCAAAATTTTTCGATTAATTTTTTCCTCGAAAAAAGTTTTGCGTGAGGCTTGTAGATTTAAAATATATTGAAATTCAATATTTTTTTACGTAAGTATACATCATGCTTTTTTTTTATTGCCAGATTAAAGAATCACAAACACTTATATTTTTAATTATCAATTACATTAACCCTTTTTGACAGGCGATCTCATTTAGTATCACTTCCTTTTATTTTACAAACTGCTCGCTCGATTTTTATGAAATGTGACACATGGGATTAATTGATAATGTTTTATCCAAATCTGAGATCAAAAATAAAAAATTAAAAATAGTAAATTTAAAATGTAAACAGAAATTTAAAAAAATAATCTGACTATGACACACATCATAAAGCTCGGTTTTAGAGAATTTTTAATTGCGAAATAAAACATCAAGTTTCTAGTTTTGCTCTATTTGCAGCTCATCCTCGAGCTCATCAGTGCAATGCAAACAATTAGTACTGATTTTCAAACTGATTCTTAAACTCTAATTATGAGTACTCTGTCTAATTATGATAACTCTGTGACATTAGATCTTTCTTCGTGGATGATCCTCCTCTTATTATTCTTTCAAAAATCGATTTTCATTCAAATTCATCGATAGCAAAAAATCTCCTAAAATCGAAATTTTCTATAATCAGATTTTTTTTTTAATTAGAATTTTAGAATTCTAGGAGATCAGAATCGAATTCAGCGGAATCCTTAGAAAACATCTTCAATATAAGTTACTTTATCAGAAAACTTTAATTCTCCAAGGATTAAAACGTTACATCTTGCTGGTACTATTTGCGTACAACTTTTTTCTCCTTTTCCATGTAAATTTTGTACCTGCGCAATAAATTAAGATTAAAAATTGATAATTCACATTATCGTTTATATATCGATTAGGCTTGTAAAACGACATTACAATTTCCCGTGCTCGGGCAATTCTCACGCGATTTTAATGCGTAAGATTCATTTTCATTCCATGCGGCGTCAATCGAATTGGCACGAACCGGTTCGACTCGGTGAGACGTGTCGATGCACGGCGTTGCGCGCGGCTTCGGGTCCGCGCGGACCGTAATTTTCCTATCACGGATTATAAAACCCCGACGATTCTATCCCGCGGGATATTGTTTGTCGTGTAAATATTACCAAAACACTTCGCGCAGGGTGAGCGGCGTGCGACCGCGTGCGCGTGTAACCGCCGCCGTTTCCATGTGCATCGTATATGTATATATATACATGCGTTGCACATAGTGGACAAGCTTCCGATATACGAGTTGCAAAACTTTTGGGTTTCCATTTGGCGGCGCATCGCGATTGGATGGATCGACATTGTCGGAGGGTCACCCCTCGGCAGCTCCTCGTCCGCCCCCGGACACGTCACGCACATTCGCGCAGACTTATAGGCATAATTCGTCGGTATTATTTGCGAGAGGGGTTGCACACGCGGATCACAGCAGCGTTACACAGTCGTGTGCTGTGTTTTAATCCACAACTACGTCGTGTTTACAGGCCTTTCTTCCCCCCTTTTGTCACATCCCTTGTTCTATTGCAAAGCCCCCCTCGAGATTCTGTCAAAGCTGGGAAATCACCTGGTTCTGAGCTATCGAGGAGGATCATCAAAGGTCGAGAAATGACAAACTCGGCAAAAGAGATCATAATCTATGATTGAAGTACTAAAAACTGCAGTATACATACAGGGTAATTGTCCCTATTAGTGTATCTTTGTATTTAAATAAGCCATAAAGAAAACTAGTACAAATAAAGAACAGGTATTTTTTATTAAATTAAATTATAAATTTGTATGATTCCAAAAATAATTTTCTATTTTTAAAATATAATAAACATTTTCTGAAAGATACGTATCACCATTTAAAGGAATTTAGTGAATCCAGTAATATCGCAAGATTTCAAGCTTGTCCCTATTATTGTACTCTGTGGAGCTCAGAGATATTCGATCGTTTCTACCGAATCGATCAAAGTAACAACATATAAATCATAACTATTAAAAATGTCCACTTTTAATTTCACAAATTTTTTCAAATAGTTGGATTTAAAATTCTCAGCAAAATCTCGATGCCTTTATCAAAATCTTGATATTTCGATAAGATTTAGTGCAAACATTTTCACATAAATTTTAGAGGAAAAGGCTTATCTTAAATTTACTGAAATATCAAGACCGTAAAAATTGATTCACTTAACAGAATCGATGTTTTACATATTGTTAGAATTTGAAAAAAATTGTAAAAGCAAAAAAAAAGTAGCTATTTCTAATAGTTATAATTATTTTTGTTATTGGTCATTTTAATAGAACGAGTAAACATTTTACGTTGCTGTGTATTTTAATTATAAAATAAATCCATTATTCTAAAAAAAAAATCATAGGAATGACTAAGTAAATGTATTAAAACTTATATAAATTGCAGATAATCTTAGATATTTATAGATCTTCGCGTAATTACGGTGTTCTCAGAATATTTAATGAAATTATGTTTATTATCCTGACGCAATCGAAGATGACGGTGGTTGCATCACAAAAGAAATGAAAAGTATTTTATTATACACTAGTATTATTAAAAAATTTTCTTGCTACAGGTGTATGACATTATTGTGGTCGAAACGCCCTTGTTACACCTCACTCGGCGCATTTAGCGTATTTAACAGTCGGCTAGGAAGCGACAGTAAGACGTTTCTATTCGTTTTCCAGACTGTTCACGAACAGACACGGAAACACCGGGCAATTACAAGCATGCGATGCCGGGCAGGAAAGCGACGAGGAAGAGAGGGAGATAGAGAAAGAGAAAGAGAAAGGGGATGGTACTCGCAGAAGAAGTGCACAGCCGCCAATCACGAGGTGTCAGCGGGCGGCAGGCTGTCATTAGGCGATTAAATTCCCGTAGCAGCCGATCTGTCTTCGTTCGCGTAAATCTTCATCAAGTTTCGATTTTCCGCGCGTTTCGGTATGAGGCGAGGCGAGGCGAGGCGAGGCGAAGCGAAGCGAGACGAGGTGATGTGATGCGAACGGCGTGAACGCCAACGGCGTCTCCGCTCCAAAGGGCAAAAAGCACCGTCACCGTGGCGGTGATCAATAATACATCAAAGAATAACGGTGAGAATATCGGGAACGGCCGGCCGAACGTTGGGACAGCTAAAGATAACTCTACGAGACATCTCACCCACTGGAAAATACTTCAATGAAATTCTCTTATGAACTTGCCTATAGAGAAAATGAATACCAATTAGTTCGCGATAGTTTCATTTTTCAGTGACATGTCTTAATAATTAATTGGAATTAATAATTGATTAGAACTAAGTATGTACAAAATTAGTACAAAATCATATATTAATTGTAAGAGGGATTAGTATGTTATACGCTGAAACAAAATGATTAATTATATAATTTAATTATAATTTATAATCATTTTCGATGCTAATTATGTATTTCTTTGATAGAATTATAAATATAATTATTATTACTAATTATTATTATTAACTGTAATTATTATTACGAACATTATAGCAGTAATAGTTATAAAAATGGAATTTTTACATTGAGAAAAATGTACTAAATTTTAATAAATATTTGTTTAAAGTATAAAATTATAATAACTTAATGGTTAGGTTACTTACAATAAATATTTATTAAATAAAAAAATTATAGCTCAGTCAAATTAATGATACCAAATAAATATTTATTAAAATTTAGTAGGGCAATTCTGGTACATACCGCCGCAACGAAAACTTAATTGATTAAGTATTATTTATTATATTTATATAAGGTATGTGTAAGGTAAACAAACTAAACCAATAAAAATTTTGCACTGTCTATTATTATGAAAAAAATATCAGAAATTCGAAATGTTTCTTTTTTGTATTAAAAACAAAACTTTTTGAAACTTTTGCATTTTTGCTGTATATTCCATAGAGGTAGGGTATACAGCTATAGAGGGAAACAATGGAATGTACGGGTTATGAAAAATTACAAATATAAATTTGCAAATTTACAAATATAAATAAGACGTAAAATGACACAATAATTTATAATATGTGTTTACAAAATTTATATATATGAAGTAACAGATAATAATTACTTTTACATATATTACTTTTACATATATAGTATTATGACATAAGATACATATTTTATGTAATGTATTTATTGCATTTATGTCTGCACTGAATGTCTGAATCCAATCTGCGCACTTTGTATGTTTTGGTTATAAATCCCGTCCGCTAAAAATATCGTGTATCCCAAACAGGTGAGACATACAAGACTTCGAACTAAATACTTGTATTTTGCTGTATTCCTACATTCTTTATTTCTTTTTACATAATGTATTACATTAAGCTTTTTGCAAAATCTCTATAATAATCATTTTATGAGGATTATGATATTTGATTGCGTTATTTACTACATTGATAAATTAATTCACGAACTGACAATAATTTTATTAATTTTATTAATATAATAGGGAACTGAAATTATAATATAATACTAATAACATAAAGGTATATAACATAAAGATATATAACAGAATGGTTGCGTGCACATTACCCTCGCTTTTTCCTGACTTCTGTGGCGTAAATATCAAAGTTATCCTATATTTTTTTTCTTTCAGTGTAATTATTTTACTGTGCAATTAAACACAAATATCAAATAATTTTCTCTCAGCACATGCATGATTTTTTATCTAATTTAAAATAATTTAATATATTTCGCAAGATTTACACAAGATTTATATGCGAAAAAGAAAAAATTATATGCGCATATAATGAAACATTAACAAGATGTAATGTTTAACATAATAAATCTGTTTTTTATTCCTGCACTGTATTAGAACTTTCTCGCTTTCGCTTAAATATCAAGTATGTACCTACTTCAATTTTCAAAAGTGTACATTAGTTCGACCATAGAAAATAGACTTAATACAATTAATAGAATTGAAGATAGAAGAAGTTTAGAATTCGACAATAAAAAAATACCATGTATATTTACATCGAAGAATACTGAATGTCGAATGTTCTAACAGGGTAATAGAGCAGGCCTTGCAAAATCTTCCGCCGAGGAAAGAACTAATCGAAATTGATTGGAGAGAATATTATTAAAATATCTTACGATCGCGACAGGACAAACTATATATTGAATTAATGACGGAAATTACTCAGCGTTATTTACACAGATAATCGCATAAATGTTGTTTTATGTTTTAAGCACGATAGTAGGTTACGACCTGCATTAATCATAAATGCGTTATATGCGCATTTTATGATTTATATTGAATCGACGGAATAGAATTTATACATTGACAATATGTTTGCGCAATAGTACTTATGAATATTCGAATTGTAGACAACCGTTCTCAAGGTTGGGTAAGACATTTGCTTTATTATTGTGCAATAATTATAATATTGCATTCTTAATATATGATAATATATCTATTTTTTTATGCGTTCAATTTTACTGCGTTCACCTTTGACTCGATATGTCTACCAAGTTAAGGATACAAATTCTATTTCTGATTGACTTATAAAGACTTATGAAGTTTGTGTGTGTGCGCGCGCGCGTGTGTGTGTGTGTGTGTGTGTGTGTGAGTTGTGTTGTGTTGTGTATATACACATACACATATAGAATGAGTCAATAAAAAACTTCGTTTTTTTTTAAACATTCACCCTCACAATACATATATTCTTTACTTCAAAAGTGACACAATTACAAAATCATAATTTCCGTATTGTTACTATGAATGAGTTAAGCAAATATTATCTATCAAAAGTATATAAACTTAAATTTATAAAAAGTGTCATAACTCAGGAAAGGTGATTTTTTTTTTAAGGATTATGGAACAAAACTAATAAAAATGACATTAGATTATATTAAGGAAAGTAAAAATATATTCTTTTTGTCGATATTATTTAATTAATCATCAAAACTAACTTAATCTCATAAAAAATTGTCATAACGAAAAGTGATTTAAAAAATTCATCAGAATTATCATTATTTAAAAAGGGTGATTTTTTTTTAAGAAAAAAGTTACAAAAATAACATTTGATCATATTAAGGAAAAAAACAATATATATATCAATTTTGTCGATATTATATTTTATTAATCAATAATCTTCTGTCAAGTTAAAAAGTTAAAAAGTAATTTTTTCCCTTTTCCCCTTTGGAAACTAAATTTTTTAAATTGCGTTACTTTTCGAATAAGGGAACGATAGAGCGTGCATCTTAGAAAATCATGCCTTTCTCGACTATAGTGAAGTTTAAGATCAACCTCGGTAAAAATTTAATCGCAAACTATCATTATTCTTTCTTAAGCATATTAAATATCCCGATGATTAAATCTTGCAATTAATTCGCGCGATTATGCAGCTTTTTTAATGTTTATTAATAAACGAGATTCTCTGCCTCTCGAATTTTAATGATAATAGAACGATGACACTTTATTCATCTGTTTAATCGCCACCGACTCCCGAGGCTGTTAGTGTTTCTCCATTTCTAGTAAACAGCAGCGGTTTTACTTGAAGCGCACGCATATCTCAGCGGTAATTTACGTGATCCTCCTTCGCCGGTCGATCGATCGTGCCGCGGCGTTCCGTTGCGATTCCGCCATATAAGCATAAGCGTGCAGATAGCACACGAGCGTGTTTACGCAGCGGCTGCTTAAAAAGGCGTGTCCTCGGTCGCCGCACGGCAATCACCGCGAAAATTGCGCGGTTTCCAATTGCGCGTATTGAAAACGGCCAACAAACCGTGGACGCTCGCTCGCCCGCACTGCCAAAGAGAAAGAGAGAGAGAGGGGGGGGGGGAGAGAAAGAGAGAAAAAAGAGGCCGAGATTCTATAATATTAAAGGTAAATATCCTTGAACGCTCGGTCATTAGAGCGAGCGATGCGTCCCGGCCAGCCCCGGACTCTCGCAATGATACGGTATGGCGTGCGTCTTATGTAAATTTCAAGGCACGCACTTCACCGGGGAAGAGAAAAATTTATGCCTGTCCCGCCGGCCAAGGTCTCGTTTCCTCTTCCTGCGTGTAAAGACACCCGTGACGGATTGGAAAACCCGGGAGAAACTTCGTACGTTCTATAGTTCTATCCCTTCATGATCGGAGAAGGGGAAGACATTAGTGAGTCCGTCGCCGTTCATTAGGACGTCACGTCTATTTTTTTCTTTCCCCGCATTGATAACGGACTGTTCCGCTTCACAACGATTGTTTTTCTAATGTCTTCATAATTTCACGCGCGGCTATTTCTGCGTTGTTATACTAGCTTCAAAGCCGCGTAGAGAAAATAGCATTATGCCGTTGTTTCTCGAGAATTTACATTATAATATATGCGTTTACAGTGGTTCAATTAACCTTCTCTCAATGCATGGGTTCCAATTCCAGGGATTCATATCAAATTTGAGACAGTAAAAATTTTTATATTTTTGTGCGAATTTTATAATGCAATTTATGACGCCTCGAAAACCTCCTTTAAACAGCAAAGAACAATTTTGCACAGACTTTATCTCGCTTTCACTTTTATATTTTTTAGCGGGAACCCTCATGTGAAAAGACGGTAGTAAAAAAGGGTAAAAAAATCATGCATTAATAGAAAAGTGTTTGAGTAATTACTACAATAAACAAATAACATTTTATACTTTTAACTTTCATGTGTGTCACATTGTAAATAAATCCATCTCTGCGGTTAATTTCAAAATAAACAATGTCCATATTAACATATGCACTTAGTAAATAATAAACTAAATTTGAGTCAAATTTAATAAATTTCATTTACTTGAGTTATATAAATTGTTCTCCATTGTTTTAATTAAATTACCAATGTATCGGAGTGGAGGCAATGACGACCCATAGAAATGATTAAAAATAAATGAAATTGCATACAATTTAACATTATGAATTTAACAGTGTAGACATGATAGCTAATGATGAAAATTAAAGGACATCACTGCGATCAACTTTTGGATTTTCGCAGAACAGAAGTTTTTACATTCCAGGGGAGCGATTTTATGATTTTTCTTGAAATCTCAGACTAAAATAAGATCCATCAACCAACCACGATTTCGTCGCTCATGGATGCCAGGCGTAATAGATAATGAATTTCCATCATTTTACGTGCAGCAAAACCAAATGAAGAAAAGAAGAGAAAGAGAACATCGGTTAAGAGGGAAAGTAGTAAAAAAGAAAAAGCGAGAGGGTACACGGCGGGAAGGAATCGGAGGTGGACCACACGCACGCACGCACACACGGCTTGTACGACGCGCGCACACAATCGTCAAGCGAACGTGACCGAGGCGGACCGAGTTCATATTGTAATGCTGAGGTATCCATCCCGTGTATTATCGTACAGTCTGCGAAAGCAGCTGTGTGCTGCGCTTCCGCGAGCGTGTTTCCCGGCACGGAACGGTCGCTACGTATACGGCCGTGACACGAGCATGTCCCCCTCTGCCCCATTCGCGATGTAACATATATATATATTATATATTTCTTCATTGTCCGGAACCCCCTCAGCGAGGGCAGCAACGAGCTCTCCTGTCGTGAAGAACGCGAGAGGCGAGCTTCTCTGGGCGATCCCTCTCGAATCGAGAACGACGAGAGCACATGTAGGGGGCAAAAGGGATCCCTTTGGGATACGCGAAATATTAAGTCGTAACCCGTTCGTAGCCATATGGGTGGTCGCGGATTACATGCACCGTCGCGGGGAAATGCAAAATCGTCCGTACGTGCTTGAGTCCGTTCGTTCGTTCGTTCGTTCGTTCGTTCGTCCATCCGTCCGTCCGTCTGTTCAGTCTGTTCATTCGTATGAGCGCAAAAGTGCATCCGTGTGTGCAAGCAACCGTACGGCGGATACGGACAACGATTAGAAAACCGGAAATGACGAACGTGGATCGAGCGAATCGACGCCAGGCTCTATCGTCTCTCCTCTCTCTCTCTCTCTCTCTCTCTCTCTCTCTCTCTCTCTCTCTCTCTCTCTCTCTTTCTCGAGAAACGTGGGATCTCCCATGGTGATCCAGAGGGAGAATGGTAATCAGTTCGGCCGCGACTGTACCGAGATAAACGAATCACGTATTATTATAATGGCCAGTTGCTAAATGGTTTTTTTCAATCCGTCCGTCCATCTCCGTCCGCCTGCGTCGGTCGTTCGTCTCCCATTCTTCTCTCCCCGTCTTTCATCCCGCCTGTTCCTGCACAGTCCACCGACTCGTCCGACCGCCTCGCCATTAATACTTCATTATAACCGTAATGAAAATAATAAGAAAGGCCATTTATCCGAGTCCGTGTAGTTTGCTGTTTCTTCCTTTCCTTCTTTCGTTCTTCGTTTGGCTCCGCTTCTCTTTCTCTTTCCCTCCCTCTTTCTCTCCAGTCGTCCTCCCTTATTACTTTATACATACATTGAATGGGAATCGTGTTCTCGTCCTTGATGAACGACTTGTCCTGTCCCTGATGGAAATCGCGGAACGTTCATTAGACGCAGCGATCGTCTGGATAGTAATAACTTACTAATACTGATAATATTAATAACTTTGTGTTTCCGACGTTTGCGTGTTCCCGTTATTTTCGATTACTGCCGCTTCAAGTCCATGTTGTTGTATTTCTTTCGCCATTTTATGAATTTCAAAGTATTTTCAACAAACTTGGGCAATACGACGCATTCTATTTCGCAGAATAACTTTTCCCTCCTCATGTTGAACATTTCTCGATCCATTTCTCGATTCATTTTCACTTAATTGTATTGTATATTTATATCGTTCTTCCATATACGTATTGGTTATTACGATTAATATTATTACATGTCTCGGTGGTCAAATTGGTAAAACACGGAATTCGCAAGATTCCATTTAAATCCCAAGGGGATATTTTCCGCAATAAATTATTAAATTTACTCTGAAATTATTGAAATTCATAAATAAATATTTATTAGTATTTTAAAGATGTTTATTAACATCAATAATATTAAATTGTTTTTTTGTGTATTTAATATGTGATATTACGTACTTCAGCTTCAACCTAAGACGGTTTTAAGATCGACAAATATATGTATCTAGTGCGCAATTTATTTAAATTGTAAATTGTACAAATTTATATATATATTATTAGAAAAAAGTTCACTTTGATCAAATGGTCCTCTTCACTCATTTGTATTGTACATTTCTAGATTTATTTTCACTTAAACATTATTTTCCCTCTCTACTTATTTTTAATGAAGAACATTATTCCGTATTATAAAGTTATAGTTTTATACACTTTTTAACTTTCGTTATTTTAGAATACGGGAAAAATATATTCTTGTTTACTTTGCATTGTTTAGATCTCCGTTTTTATCCGTGTGCAACATATTCGATTTTAAAATATTATCATGTATAACGTAGTCAGCTTTGCATCCTTACATTTTGCTTCTATGGCATGTTACGATACATTCAATTTCACATACTACACGTTTGCATTTGCGCGGCCCGAAGCGTTTCCCGTAATGATCAACGAGCACGACGACAAGAAAAAAAATCATCAGTCGATCCTTGACGACGACGACGACGACGACGACGACGACGACGACGACGACGACGACGACGACGACGACGACGACGACGACGACGACGACGACGACGACGACGACGACGACGATGACGACGACGTCTTGACATTCAGACAAGCTGGTGAAGGAGTCTCGAGGAAGAAAGAAAGAAAGAGAAGAAAAGGGCGGAACGGAGCATTTTCATTAGCATAAGATTCTTTTTAGTAATCTCGCATAATGCCTCTCTCTTCTCTACTTGCCTTCTCCACCAGTCGGGAAGCGGGAGCGGGTATATGCCAGAGCCTATCATTATAGAGAAGGAATCATTGGATGATCTTAATCATGCGAACCACTCTCCGTGCCTTCGTGCCGGCCAATCGCGTCGGCCGATTTCAAATAATGGTTTCCAGCGGTGTTGCGCTAAACTCGGAAATGTATACTGCTCCACGTCCGAGAAAACTATAATCGGCAACGAACCATTTCACATTCATAATCATCCGACTGATCGTCCTAAGTAGAAACTAGAGAGACGTCTTCTGCAGTTTCAGGATGAAGGAATAAATTTTTCCAATAATAAAATAGAAATAATTATAAGTCTTATCGCTTCTACAACACTTCCACATTCCTATTACTACACTATCGTAATTAACGATGTCACATGTGATTAAAGAAATATAAAAAACGTACACTTAAGTTAGGAATTACAAACTATGGGAAAGATAACCATAGATTTTTATAGAGTGAGAGAAATTACAGCCTGGTCATCTTTCTGTATGACCACACACACACACACACACACACACACACAAAAGTTTATCCTATAAAACTTAAATATAAATAATGCAAAATACTATAATTCATACATCAGAATTAATTATACTATTATACTATTATACTATTATACTATTATACTATTATATTATTATATCACACAAAAATATAAATAATTATTTTAGTATATTATTTTTTTTTTTCAAACAACATCGTCGAACATTACATCGGCTTTAATTCAATACGAAACAAGAAGGAAGCATATTATTGGATCCACGACGATACTGGCTTCGAGTGCGAAAGAAGAAAACAGACGAGAGGGAAACGAGTGCCGCGCGATGCGCAAGTAGATACGGTACGACCCCTTTAAAATCAGTCGCAGTCCTCTCTCTTTTCTCACCCTCTTTCTCTCCTTCCCGCAGCCCCCCTAATCGCGAGAGGTCGAGAGCCTTGACCGTGGCAGCTCGACCTATCTCAATCCGTGGCGCAGGCGAAGGGACGGAGGTTGCCGCCGCCGACGGCGCCGCCGCCACGCCGTAAGGGCTTCCACCCTTAAATTCCGGACAGAAGCTTTGTGGCCGTTAAGGGGTGGCATGGGTACGGCACGGCGTGGACGGGAAGGAGGAAGGGAGGGAGGAGGGGGGAAGGAAGGGAGAACAGCAGCGGCGGCGGCGGCGGCGGCGGTGGCGGTTTCGCCGCCGTGGAAGTGGAAGTGGCGTGGGACTCCACCACCGGCCCGACCGCGCGCGTTTCATCCCCGGGAAAACCCGTGAAAACCGCCACTTGTTGCGTTACCTGCTCTCTCTCGGCGTGCCCACGATTGAACGAATATATACGGGGCGAAGTATATACACCGCGTGTATTTGTACACTCGACCATCCCCTTCGTCCCTTGCCTCCGAGCCGTTCCGTCCACCCTCATCACCTGACTCCGCCAAATCGCGCTCATATTATATATGCCGGCTAACACGATGAAACCGGGGCACCGCGAAAAAGTCGAGTTATGTTAATGATGTCATGCGGATAGGTCATTTCAGCGATCGATGCGTAACACCGGCTTGCATTTTCGAACTTGTTGATCAAACAGGTCGCACGGTGCATTAATTGAGAGCGGTTTGATTCCTCCGGGATCTGTCCTCGAAATACGTGATCTAATAATAAATGGTATCTATGATCTTTCATGAAAAAGAGGAAAGGGAATCGGTCGAACGTATGATGTGAACGTAACTCAGCTTTGTTGGACGTTATTCATCAGTGTAAATTCACATCCCTCGAATATATCGCGGGCATTTATTCTCAACGGCCCGACCTTGAAGATCGAAGGAAATCCCGAGAATCCAAAAATCGAATCAACGCTCAATAAAAGGGGACCTGGTATTTTAGCAAAAAAGGAGGAGGGAGGTGCGACAGAAAACAAGAAGGAAGGAAGAGAACGGTAAGAGTGAATTTGCATTCGAAGTATGCAATTTCCGACGTTTTTCGCCCCTTTTTGGCGAGGTTCCGAATTTCTCGGTCCGCGTATATACTCGATAGGTAGCTCGCGATTTCTATCCCCCTTCAGCCAGCCCACCTCCTCCCGGTCGACGTAAGAAGTCCACACCCTACACTTACAATCGGCTAGACGCAAAAAATGTCGACTTCGACGTCGACGTTTCGGGAGTAAAATGTCTCCTCTCTCTCTCTCTCTCTGTCTTTCGCTCCGTTTATCCCTCGTTCTCTCCTTCTCTCGGTCGCTCGCTCGCCGTGATTTTCGATGTAGGCGCTGATCACGGGGGTAGGTAATATCAGTGCCCCGAGGCCGCCACCGTCCAAACAGCGCGCGCATAAGGGCTACGCCGATCATGCTACCGGGTACCGAAACGCCGAATATCGAAATTACCTTCCTCCCCGCCCTTGCCGTCCGTCCGCGGAACTAAGACTCGATCGATATAATCATCGGTCTCTCACCTGCGGCCACGAATCGATACGCGCGCTCACTGTGCGCCCGTGGAAAAGGTGGCCTCATACCTACTCCGTCGAGGGAGCCAAAGCAAAGGGTCGAGAGGCCGAGAGAGACCACACGACGCGGCGGGGATGGAGAAGAGGTATCTCGAGAGGAAACCACGAATCCGAAATCCCATTCAGAAAACCGAGTGCCGAATTCCGAAGTATAGTTCGAATAATCGAAATTCATCCTTGGATGATTTCTCGTCTATATATTTCAAAAATTTAAATGTATCTCAGTATTATATAAATTATCTTATTTTATTACACACATTCATAATTTTTTAAACATTATGACGTCGAACATTATCGAAGCGATTAAGCTACTTGCATACTTTTTTACTTTCTATATAAATAATTAAATATCGACAGTCAATTTATAAACCGAAATCACATAGTAATATATGTAAAGATTCAGCTCTCTTTTTAAATATTAACAATTGATTAAAAATTAAAATTGCATAACGTTGCTTTTAGAAGAATTTACCTTTATAACGATTAAATATTGATGAATTTAATGAAAAATAAAACTCTCGAATGTCAGAATTGACAATATCAAGAAGAGAAGACTGGACATCGTACAAAATCTCATCTTTTATTAACCTCTAGAGACGAAGCGTTGCAATTTTTATCTCTTCTTGTTGTAGTATTATCTCATCTATAAGGAATAGTAGACGATAAATAATGTAACTCCGTACTATTGTAAGCGCAATGGTTTAGTAAATGACGTAAGGAGGTTAATCGAGTCTTCGCATCGCGATAAAGAGACTCCGTTTCTAGAAGCCTACCAGACTCGATTTCCGAATCGAGACACTTCTATTATCGATCGGACGTAACATTGATTATTATTCGCGACAACATACATTATGCTTTGCAAGCGTAAAGAATATATAAGATCTTCCGGCAACGCATTTAACATAACATCACATTACTTTCTAATCTTAAATTACTCGTGGTTTTTTAAATTAAATGTGTAATTACTTGCGTAGGATGTTTCTGACAATTCAACCTTTTATCTCAATTTTTCTCTTTGATAATTTAAAATTAAATAACAATTGATATACTCATTCTTAAATAAAATGCAAAAAATTCTTTTAAATGTGAAACAATTTATGCTAAATTTAATAATGTCTATAAATAGCATTCATACATTTAACGAATTTATATAAGTCAGGAATATCTTGGATACTCAAAGGAAGATAATAAAGAGTTAATAGGCCTGCAGTCCAATCGGTAACTTCATTAATGCATGTAATAAAAAAAAATACTTTTGTACGATAGTAGACTTTGAAGTACAAGACTCGATGCAAGTAACTAGAGTTAAAAACTATAGTTGGGTAACTCTAACTAGACTTATATAACTACGACAATAATTGAATAACTATATGTGGTTAACGACTGGCCTTTATCTAAATTATAGCATCAAGTAATAATTGGGAGCGATACCCATTTTTATTACGAAAGCATCATTCTTAATAATTATCAACGTGGTGAAGTTTCCATGACAGGAATATTGGGCGTATTTCCGATCACATTTTGATTCGCCAGAGCATTCAATAAAGTCCGGATACACGAATTCTGGGTCAGTTGCGGTTGCATTGTTGACTATAACGAGACAATTGCGACGATACTTATACACAGTGTAACGCCGCACCGGTCAGCCGCGAGCAACGTAACCTTCTCGTTTCATTAAATCCCCGTACGGCTGCCAACCGACTTTGTCGGAATAAAAAGTGGGATATTAAAATTGCAAATTAACTTTTGTGGCTATCCCAATCCCTCGTTGCTCGCCCACCCTGGCAGCCTCCCTGGCGATTCGCGGTAGAATGTAGTAACGTCGACGAGCTGAGCTTGCGGCGTACACACGCGTGCACCTATGAGCACGCACACGCGCGTACATAGAGCGTAGCACAAAGAGATGTTTTAAAAAGGGCGGCCGTAAAAATTTCATCGTAATAACCTTAGAAATTTTATAGAAATCGTAAATTTGCCAGGGCGGCGCGCTCGCCGTCCGCCCGCGAAAACCAGCTGCAATATTTAAACGCCCTTCAGAAATAATTGGCCGACTGGCTGTTTCACGGCAAATGGTCCGAATGCAGGAGAGAGAGAGAGAGAGAGAGAGAGAGAGAGAGAGGGAGCAAAGGCTTAATTATCGCGTTAAAAAAGAGAGGAGAGGAGGAGGGAGAGAGAGAGAGAGAGAGAGAGGAGCTATTTTTGCTGTACGTTTGCGCCTATGAGCAACTAAGAACTGACGCGAAATAGGGAGGCAAAATTGAAGAGAAAATAGATAAATGGCGAAGTATATTTATATTTCGTGTTCTAGAACGACGATCCCCGGACCACATTGGGAGAGGCAGATTGCAAGATAACGCGAGGAACAGGATCGATCTCTGGCACGCAGGATAATCCGTCACGATCGAGAGTTCGCTTGATATCCTCTGGTTGTAAATTCTCCGCGTACGCGCGCGAACGAAGCGAGAGCGCGAACGCGCGGGATAATGATACGGTATTTCTGGCATTCCGATAATCCGCCGCGATAAATCACGCCTAAACGGACGCGCGCGATGCGCCGTAAACACACGTTGCGGACCGCGTCCGCCGGTACCGAAAGTCGGGAAGATTGATGATATTTTATAAGTTGGTCGGCGGCGTCGGGCGTCGGGCGTCGGGAGTTGGACGTCGGACGTCGGAGATGGAGGAAACATTCAAAAAGGAATCGAGCTTGGCCGAGTTCGTAATCGGCTCGCGCGCGCGATGACTTACTTCGAGAACGAGAATCCCCTCGCGAGAAATTCCCTTCGGTATCGTTGCGCAAAAGATTATGCATATCTTTTGTTCTCCCACGGGAAAGATTCTCTATAATTCCGATTATCGCGCTGTTTTCTGCAAACCAAAGGTATCCAGAGACTCTCTGAGAGAGAACATCAAATTATTTCATAAACAATTTGTTTAAATATAATTAAGATATTCTAAAGAAAAAGAGTTTTTTTTTTAATAATATGTAAATGTATAATTCATCTTGGAAATATGTAGAGCAAAGAGGAAATAATATTCTTTATATTTGTATCATAAATATAAATATAATCTATTTTGACGTCTATAATTCGACATTTGCACAAAAAATTACACTGGAAGAAAAAAGAATAGCAAAAGAATTGCAATAATGTAACTACAATTTATAATTACTTTCGATACTATATAATTTGTATATTTTTTATCATTTCTATAAGTCATTGCTTCTACTTAATATGTCGTGAATTTAATAAAACAATACAATTAAATAATTTAACTGAAAATAATGTATTAAATTTGATTCAAATTTATAGGTTATTATTTAAGCATTTACTTGTATATGTTAACACTGAACGTTGTTTACTTTAAAATTAAGAAATTTAATCACAAAAATGGATTAATTTATATTTTGATACATGGAAGTTAAAACTAAATGTTATTTAATTTAAGGGAGTAGATTACCATTTCTCCTTTAATATCTCACAGTGTGGTAAAACTATAAATATAATTATTATATTAACAGTATAAAATAACTATAAAAAATGTTTACTTTAAAATTAAGAAATTTAATCACAGAAACGGATTAATTTACATTTTGACACATGGAAGTTAAAAACTAAATGTTATTTAATTTAAAGGAGTAGATTACCATTTCTTCTTTAATATCTCACAGTGTGGTAAAACTATAAATATAATTATTATATTAACAGTATAAAATAACTATAAAAAATGGAGCTCCTACCTATGATTAATTTACCAGCAATTATAGTCACAAACATCAAATATTTTTCATAAAGCAATGGAGAATAAAACGTAGGAATTGGTGCGCAAAAAATTAACAGTGTAAAATAAATTTATTTGTTGATTACATCCATAAAAATTGATTGTTATTAATTTTTATGAACGCAATCAAGAAGTAGATTTATTTTGTTCTGATTGTAAATATTGATTGTAAACATTCTTTTATTGTTTAAATTACGAAAGTTCTAATAATTTTATTTATTGTCGAATTGAACATTTTTCTTTCGATATGACGTACTTAACTATGAGAGAAGGACAGTCAGTTCGCTATGAAATTGATGTATTATTCGTGTAATAATAATAATACATCAATTTCATATATTGCAATTTCTAAGAAGATTTTTAAAATGCAGTTTAACAAATTCGTTGGGCTATTCATACTCTTGGAGTGACCCTCACAAAAGCCTCTTATGCTTGTATTCTATACGCTGCTTTTCCCTTTTTCGATACGGTCGAACGTAATTTCGACTGTCCTTACCCTTTGTAAATCGCCCGTAAGGCGCGGAACGAGGAACGGTCCCGGGACGAAACCTCTTTATCGTTTATGTCGCTGGGACGGAATATATGTATATACATATAATGTTGCGGCCGCAAAGACATCGAGAACCGACGTCAAACGTCCCGCATTAAATTACATTGCATTTCCATGGCGGATAGACGAGGGACGCGGTGCATATGCATACCTGTCCTTTGTCCGGCGCGATGCACCGAAACGGTGTACCGGGTGGCCGGCTGTGGAACTGTCCGTAGCAGAATTACCATGACCTCAGAAACCACGATCGCTACGGTGGCTTGATGGATTGAAATGGTTAACCCTAAACTAAATCGGAATTTTTTTTATCACGTAGTTGGTTGTATTTGTGAAAGAATGACGATTCGCGCTGAAGAGATGACATCTCTGCGTTTCATATGTAATCCAAGACGATTTCGAGATTGTTCAAAGTAATGTGTTCCCGAAATTCGCACGCACCCTGTAGATCAGAAGGGTACACTGAGAAACGTGCACATGTATACGTGGCGTCTCTGAACACGTGGTAGTTAAATCGAATTCCCCTGCTGTCCTGTCCGCCGGAGACACAAAGCAAAGGTTGCCGGAGTGGATGGGTCGCCCTGGGCGACCATCTAGCAAATTGCGGTATCTAAGTGCCCGCTGGAAACGGTTCGCTTTATCGCTCGGTTCTCGTCGAGAATTTCGAATTTCGGAAAGTCGCTCTCGCTCGTACCGGAGCAGCTCGACTGCGCGCGTGAGAAGAGAGAAGGACGGAGAGAAGATTCGCTCTAAATCGCTAGAGTAGTGGAAACCTCGACGGATTTTCATTGCTTGAACTGCGTCCCGTCGTAATAATTAATATAAAGTTCCGCAATGTGAGTAATGGCCAATGACGCTGTACTGCAGCGTGGACTATCCAGTTACCAAATAATTGGATTACTTAACGTATTATAATCTTTTTGGTAATAAGAAGGAAAATCAAATAAAGTGTAAAAGATTTCTTATTTCCAGAAAATTTTTGAATATGATGCTCCACACATCATACACTAACAATAAAAATTGTATGAAATATTCTTTTAGAATTTAATAACGTTATCTTGTTTTTTCACCCATAATTGGAACATATAAATCCTGGTGAGAGAGATTCTGAGATATTTTCCTAATTTTTGAAGAATATAATTGATTTGGAATAATTTTATGAGATTTACAATCAATTATTTTTCACAGTTTTGTGCTATTTATATAGGTGTGCTATTTATAATCACATTATATAGTTATGTTAAGTGCAAATGTTACAATTTCTTATATAATTAAAAATTTTCTAACACTATATTTCTAATATTACTAACAGACAATTTTAACAATTCCATATATTCCTTTTGCGTCATAAAGTCTGTGCTTCTATTACGAATTAAACATATATGATTCGCTTCTTTGTTCTTTGCTTAATAGAAAAATAATAGTTCCGACGAAAACATGAATTAAACGCAAAGTCTGCGGTTTATTTCGATACGCTACCCATCCCGAGCCGACAGTATGTTTAGCATTTAGATGCGAATCGTGCGAGACCCGAGAGTATGCGGCAAAGGTTTAAAACAACTCTTAGCGACAGATCAGGGTAGACAGACCACCGGGCTAAGGTGGGTGAGGGATCATTAGGACGGATTTTCCGCCGAGCGATCCTCTGATTGCCTCACGTACGACGGTTACGCGCGATCATTCGGTTCGATGATAATTCCTTGGGCACTCCGGCACGTCTGGCTTGGGGACGGGAGAGGGAGGGGGAGGAGGAAGATGGTGGACGGTACGGGCGAGGACCAAGAGAGTGATCTCCTACGATCGCACGCAATTACATGCTGAATCTTTAATGGAACGTTTCGAGCCTGGAATTAGTCGAATGCCATGGAAAGCTATCGCCACGTAATGCACCCGCAGTCTTTCTCGCTCGAGAATGGGTCTTTCTTCAGGGCTTATGCTTTGGGTACGTGAGTCATGGAGATGGACTACCGTCCATCTCTCTATAGCTCCCTTAGGAAGAAATCGAACGATGCGGACGCGTTGGATCTATCGAAACGTTTGTCCATTTGTATACTTTTTAATTGAGAATTTAAGACGGCAAATCATTTTAATATTTTTAATCCACTGCTAACATTTATATAATTCCATATTTATAATTTTCATATTTTATATCCTTCTATGCTTTTTTATCCTAATCGGTATTCGTTCCTAAATATTTTTCAACTACGTTGTAAATTGTTCACAAAAAATTGTTCACAACAAACAGGTTATTTTAACCTTACATAATTTTAAGTAACGACATTAATTTAAAGTACACTGCACTCACGAATACCAAAGAATTAAAGAAATTTCGGAGTGAATACCGATTAGATTAAAGAACTCTTCTATTTAAAATAATTTTACATTTTTCTTTTAATTTATATATAATAATTTAAATAATTTAAATAATTTAAATTTCAAATGTAGACTTTACAGTGACATATAATTACAACTCTTTACCTTCGAGAACAATTCTTTTCTCTTTTATATACTATATATCATATTATTCATACAATTACTTCCAAGAACTCGTAAAGGCAAACATACACACGCGCGGACGAGTAAACGCGTGAAAACGTCGGCTGACGCTCCCCGTGGCCTCGGCCGCCCAAGGTACGCCCGTACCTCCTTTTTCTTTCCACGGAGTATTATTCCGGTATTATTCAGAAGATCGGAATGCAGGTGTACAGTTACGGTTACCAGTAAACGCGCCATACAGATCCCGCGGTTGACAATGCCGCGACTTCTTGTTACGGGAAGGGGAGGGGGAGGGGGAGGGGAGGGAGGCAGAACCCGCAGAACCCCCCCCCTTATCCCCGAACCTTGTTCGAGCCTCTTCGGCCGATCGTCGTCGTCGTCATCCTTTCTCGTCCATTCTTTTTCACGCGTGACTCTCTTTATCCTCGGCAATGTCTCTCCCCCTATCACGCGGCCGTTACACGACGCGTGTCTTTAACCTCGTCCACCTCATCGTCGTGGGT
>Ga0157363_1001153_pt1 | contig 21606 bp, 19 predicted proteins | sample AttsexASBM1_FD_111477 | JGI IMG/M metagenome (GOLD analysis project Ga0157363, IMG submission 111477) | Fungus gardens microbial communities from leaf cutter ant in Ribeirão Preto, State of São Paulo, Brazil - Atta sexdens ASBM1 | ecosystem: Host-associated > Fungi > Mycelium > Unclassified ... | reverse complement strand
ATGCTGTATGACGTCACTTTGTTCTAGAACCTTCTACTTCCCTCTCCTAAGTCTTGTGATCAGTCTTGTGACTACGCCATCAGTTTGTGACTGATGTGATGGCGTGACTGGTCAACCCTAACCTGAGTTGTTCTAAAAATAGAAAAAGAAAAAGAAAAGAAAAAGAAAAGTAAAGAAAAGTAAAATAAAGTGAAAAGAAAAAATAAAATAAAGTCCACTGTCAACGATCTTGACAGCTAGACTCTGGACTTAAGGGATAGATAGCAGCCACTGAAAGATTGTTATGGATGTTGGTGACCAGACCCAGGCTACCAACTAGATGTACTCATCATTGAATTGGGTGATGTTTTATTAGTGTACTTGTCATTTTCAAGTAGAAGCCTTATGCTAAAGGTCCATTATAATCTTTCCATATAAAGGGTGATGTTATTCATTAAGGAAGCATCTAGTTTAGAGATTTCCTTCTTAGGGATATTAGTCAGTGTTATTTAGGGCAGTAGTTAGTAAGATAGTAGACAGGTAGTTAGTAGACAGTGTAAGAAGAATACCAGCTAGTACTTATAGAGGAACATTTTTGAAGAATGTTATTTTTCCATTGTCAAATACTATAGTAACAAGCAGTTTTAACTAGAGTATTGTGGATATAAGTCAGATAAATATGGAGGAGTTGATTAGAAATGTAAGGGAAAAAAGAAGTGACTAGGTTGTTGAAAAAAGTGATAGAAAATAATATAGAAATATTGGAATTACAAAAAAATGTTGGTGATAATAATGAGAAAAAATGAGGAAGAAAGGAGGAGGAAGCAGAAAAGAGAAAACAGGAGAAGGGAATATGAGGAAAGGTGGGAAGAAGAAGAACAAAGAAGAAGAAGGGAAAGAGAAGAGGAAGAAGAGAAGAAGAAGATAAACAACAAATGAAGAAGAGTGGAGGAAATGAGAATAAGGAAAGAAAAGGAAGCAGAGAAAGAGTAGAGATGACAGGAGACATGGGAAAGAGCAATGATGGAGAGGAAATGTTTTGTTTGTGGAGACTTTGAGCATATTGCCCATAATTGTAGAAATACGAAGAGTGAGAAAGAAAAGGGATCAACACCAATGCCCTCAAATAAATTTGAAGTATTAAGGAGTAGAGTAATAAATGTGGGAATATCTGGTAAAAGTAAAGAAGAAAAATATAGAAGGACAATTTTGAGAAAAGAGAGACAGAAAGAATAAAAAAAGGAAAGAAAATAGGAGAAAATGGTAGAAGTAAGAAAAGTAGAAGAAGGAAAATTGTTGAAAAAAGTAACGGTAAAAATAAGGTTGAAGCAGGAAGAAAATGAGGAAGGAATTGTTGTAGAAGTGTTGTTGGATAGCAGAACAATAGGATTGGTAATGAGTTCAGAGTTTGTAAGAAAAAACAAGTTTTAGAAGAAAAAGTTAGATAGGCTGATTTATATGAGGAATGTTGATGGTATCTTTAATCATGAAGGACCAATAGAACATGTAGTGAAGGTAAAATTGTTTTATAGAGAGCATAAGGAAAGAACAGAAATAAATGTGATAGGAGGGCAGAAATAGAATGTAATATTAGAGATGCCATAGCTGGCATATTATAATCCAGAAATTGATTGGAAGACAGGGGAAGTAAAAATGACAAGATGTCCAGATGAATGTGAGAAACAATGGAAGACAAAACAGATGAAGCTAGGATAATAGAAACAGAAGGAGAAGGAACAAAGGAAAAAAAGAGTGAAAAAGGAAAGGAAGAAAGAGTTTAGAATGCCAACAGTAGAAGAAGAGATGGAGATAGCAAGAATAGTTGAAGGAAAGCAAGAAGAGAAGGAAGATTTAATAGAGATTAGAATAGTAGAGGAGATGATTTCTAGAAGGTTTCATAAGTATTTGAAGATGTTTAAGAAGAAGAAGTCAGAGAGAATGTCAATAAGAAAAAATTGGGATCATGCCATAGATCACAGGGAAGGGTTTGTTCTGAAAAGGGAGAAGATATATCCATTATATTATTAAGAATAGAGAGAGAGGAAGTTCAGGAGTTTGTAAAGGGTCAGTTGAGGAAAGGGTATATTTGACTATCAAAATAACTACAAACATCACTGGTGTTCTTTTTGCCAAAGAAGGATGGAAAGAAGAGGATGGTGTAGAACTATTAATATTTGAACAGTTAGATGATCAAGAACAATTATCCATTGCCACTAATTTCAGATTTGATAGATAACATAGGAAAAAAGTATTTATGAAGATGGACTTGAGATGGGGGTACAATAATGTGAGGATTAAGAAAGGAGATGAGTGAAAGGCAGTATTCTCAACACTAGAGGGTGTCTTTGAGCCAATAATAATGTTTTTTGGACTTACACATTCACCAGCAACTTTTCAAGCAATGATGAATGACTTGCTTAGGAATATGATAGAGGTAGGAGATGTAGCAGCATTTATTGATGATGTAATGGTAAGAATAGAGACAGAGAAAAGACATGATGATATTGTGGAAGAGGTATTAAGAAGAATAGCAGAAAATGATTTATTTGTAAAATATGAAAAATATGTGTGAAAGATTAGAGAAGTTGGATTTTTAGGAGTTGTAATAAGACCAGATAGAGTAAAGATGGAAAAAGAAAAGGTTCTGAGAGTAGTAGATTGGCCAGTACCAGAAAGTATGAAAGATGTACAGAAGTTTTTGGGATTGGCAAACTATTATAGATAGTTTGTTAAAGATTTTGATGGGGTAGCAAAACCTCTTCATGAGATGATGAGGAAGGATGTAAAATAGAACTGGGAAGATAAATAGCAGAGATCATTTGAGGAGTTAAAGGAAAGATTTATGATAGAACCAGTCTTGGTAACACCAGACTTGGACAAAGAGATGAGAGTAGAGGTGGATACATCAAACTTTGCTATGAGAGAAGTGTTGTTAATGAAGTGTGAAGATGAGAAGTGGAGACCAGTAGCCTATATTTCAAAATTGTTGAATGAGACCAAAAAGAATTATAAAATTCATGATAAAGAGATGTTAGCAATTATTAGATATTTAGGAGCATGAAGACATTTCTTAGAAGGAGCCAAGAGTCAGTTCAAAAATTGAATGGATCATAAAAACTTGGAGTACTTCATAAAGGCTCAGAAGTTAAATTGAATGTAGGCTAGATGGGCATTATACTTGTTAAGATTTGATTTTTCTTTGAAGCATATAGCTGGCAAGAGTATGGGATGAGCAGATAGTTTGAGCAGGAGAGAAGACTGGGCAGAAGGAGTAGAGAGAGATAATGAAAATCAAGTAATGTTACAAAAGTAGTGCTTAAAGATTAGAGCAATGGAAAAGGGACAGTTGTTGATTGAAGAAACTGAGGAAGAAATTATAGAGAAAATTAAAAAATCAGAAGCAAAAGATGATGAAGTAGTGAAAGTGGTGGAAGAAATGAAAAAGGCAGGAGTTAAAGTATTGAGGAATAATAAATGGCAAATTGAGGATAAGTTAGTGTTGAAAGAAGAGAAGGTGTATGTTCTGAAGGATGAGAGTTTGAGGTTGGAAATTATTCAGCTACATCATGATATGCCAATAGTAGGACATGGAGGATAGTATAAGACAGTTGAATTGATCACTAGAAATTATTGGTGGCCAGGAGTTACTAAGGAGATGAAGCAGTATGTGGAAAGATATGATTAGTGTGAGAGGATAAAGAATAGAGCAGAGATGCCAGTGGAAAAATTAAGACCCAATGCAGTGCCAGAGAAACTATGGCAACATATATTAGTGGACTTGATTACAAAGTTACTGGTATCAAGAGGTCATGATTCAATTTTGGTAATATGTAATAGGTTTTTGAAAATGTCACATTTTATAGCAATGACAGAAAAATAACAGTGGAAGGTTTAGCAAATTTGTTCAGGAATAATAAGTAGAAGTTGCATAGGTTGCTGGAGAGTGTAATTTCAGATAGAGAGCCTCAGTTTGTAGCAGAATTGATGAAAGAGTTGAACAAAATGTTGAGGATAGAAATAAAGCTATCAACAGCTTTTTATCCACAAACAGACAGACAGACAGACAGAGAGGACAAACTAAGAGCTAGAACAGTATCTAAGGATGTACATTGATCATAGGCAAAGCAATTGGTCAGAATAGTTGGCAACTATAGAGTTTTCCTTTAACAACAAGGTACATACAGCAATGAAGCCATCACTGTTTAAAGTCAACTATGGATGGGAGTTAAGAATGGGCTTTGAAATAAGAAAAAAAGGGAAACATGTGAAGGCAGAGAAGTTTGTGAAGAAAATGAAGAAGATACATGAGAAGGTGAAAGTGGTATTGAAGAAATCACAAGAAGAAATGAAAAAATATGTGAATAGAAATAGGAATAGAAAGGAGGCAGTTGAGTATAAAGTAAGAGATAAAGTGTTGCTGAGTATGAAGGATTTGATGTGGTAGATGAGAAATAGGGAGATAAAGAAGTTGATGGAGAAATTTGTGGGGCTATATAAAGAAAATTATATTAGAAAATGTGATAGAGTTGAAGTTACTGGCATTGATGAAAATTCATCTGGTAGTCAATGTGAGTAGGATAGTGTTGTATCAGAAGTAGGTAAAAGAAGAAGATTCTACCTCCTCTAGTAGAAATAGATAGAGAAAAGGAGTATGAGGTTAAGAAAATATTGAATAGAAGAGATGTGAGGGAGAAGCCAAAGTATTTAGTTAGATGGAGGGGATATATGGTAGAAGAAGATATTTGGGAGGAGTTAGAGAACCCAGGAAACATGATGGACTTGGTGGAGAATTTTGAGAAGAAAATTAAAGAAGAAGAGATAAGAAGAGTACAAATGAGAAAAGAAAGGGGAAAGGAGAGGGCATTGAATTTGGAAGCAGAGGTTTTTAAGAGAAGCAAGTTACTGAGGAAGTATATAGCAAAGATCTTGTTTGGGTGGGATGATAGAAAGTTCAAAGATAAATATTTGAAGAAGTTAGAGAAAAGTTAGGTAAGATGGAAAGAGAAAGAGAGGCAAGTTCCTTTAGAGGTAAGATCTTAAAGGGAGGTATTGTTATAGTATACTCAAACTCTTATATTTTATTTTTGATTTTATTTTATTTCTGGAATAATGTCAGGCATGGTTCACACTGGGGTGGAAGTCTGCAGGATGGACTCGGAGATGAGCAGACTTGTGGAACGACCTTGGCTTCAGCTTATGTGCTGTGCTGTCTGTCTGTTACATAGTTGCAACTTCAGATGATGGGGAGAAGTTCAAGATGGAAGTGAGTGCTGATTAGTGTGTCGCTGTTGAACACTGGAGATCGAGTTTAATAAGAGATTATCTTCGTCAATTATCAGACTAGCAAATTACAATGTAACTACTAGTCTTATATACAAACTGATAGTTTAGGAGATGTTCAGGGTTTCAGTGGTAAAACCTCTATTATCCTGAGTGGAGGTTTCAGTGTTAAGACACTGACAGGAGTAACTCTGTCATGGAAGACCAAGTTGAATAGGAGTATCTCTGCCATGGAAGACAGAATACCTGGATGGTTGCAGCACCACCATGAGACATGCTACGAGAAAGGTGGCTGCTGTGGAAGGTGGACTTGTATAATTTGGAGATGGTTTCACCGTAGAGATGTTATTTCCAGATGGTTGGACTTGCATATGACAAATGATGAAGAGGTACATGACTCATTGCTTCTTTCCTCTTAACCACCATCTTGCATAGTAGTGTTCAAAAGAGTATTGGCGAATAAACAAATTTCTTAGTCTTCAGCTATTTATTTCAACTCTACAATGTCTCTTTTCCCTTCCAACATAGAGATGGATGTTGGTGACAACAGTATCTTAAGGGGGAGATTCAACCTCACCCACAAATCAAATTCAAGAAGCTCTTCAGTTTTCTCAAGTGTTTCTTCTATCCCCTACCATGAATGCATAGAAGTAAACAATAACAAACCAGATGACAATGAAAGTAGTGAACTCATCAACAGTTTCCAATTATTCTATATAGATAATATGAGCAGAGATAAGCCTGTTAGTAGGGTGGCTGATAATTCTCCTGTAGATAAGAGTCAACATGTTTCCAATGAGGTTCCAGCCTTAATGATCTCACCTTAAACACAAGGCCAAGTTGGTAACAATAATGGGTCAAACAGTGAGTAACAATTGACCTTCAACATCAATTAGGCAATTGATCAAGGCTTGTGGGATGGTACTTTTCAACCCATTTCCCTTCATAGTTCAATGGAACATCTTCCATCAGATATCAATAACATCAAGGTGTCTCTCAAATAAATTACCAAATATATACTCAACAAATCTGTTGAGAGAGGTAAAGCTAATAACTTTGAGGATTTCAATGGTATAGGTAAAGTTGTATGAGAATTTATATCTTCCCTTTATGATTCAGGATGGGATGCTCTTTATGTAGACAACACTTTGTTTAGGAGCAAAGTCACATCAAAATTCACTTCTAGAATCAATAATGTCTGGAAAAACAAAGAAAGTAAAGAAACTGAAAAACTGGCCTCTGTCTTAAGTCTATCTTCTTCCATTTCTGCAAAATTGCCTAAGGAAGTCAAAGATATCGTGAAATATTTCAAAAAAAATGACAACTCCAAAGGCAAAGAAATAGCAAGGAAGTTATATGCTCAAGCTTTATCTTCTGGCAAGAACATAAAGGAAGTTTTGAAGATTAAAGAAGTGTTCCTGAATCTTTAAAGTAATAAAATTGTAAATATCCAAAAAATCATCAATGGAGATGATAAACCAAAGTCCTGTCTCAACATGATCATAAAAGAACCTTCATGCAAACAGGCCATTGTACCAATAGACAATGACAAAACAGTTAAGCTCATGTTTAGCTCTAGCAATCATGTTATTAATATTAACAGATTGCTAAAAAATATCAAATCAGAGTGCAAGGCTGATTATATTAGGGCTGAAAAGTCAGGCATCATAACTGTTACTGACAAAGTCATGTCACCATGAGATCTGCAAACCATAGAGAAGTATGTAAAAAACTCTAACCAGATTAATGTGGATAAGGTAGAATTCCCTCAGCTATCCCAATCAAAATCCTATCTCAAGATTATTAGTTTACTATACTTTATGAACAACTCAAATGTTCCTATCAAGGCAGATGTAATCAGAAATATTCTCAAAAATAACTATATTTTCAATAATATTTTGCTTGCTTCCTGACCTAGGATTATCAAAGTATTTCCCAAGTTGGATATGGCCATCATATAGTTTGATATCTGGGACTCTCAAAATGGCATGAATACAAGAGATCTTATCAACAGATGCTTTAATGTTGGTAGTTTTATTGCAACTGTTCAAGAAGTGAACATGAATCTGAGTGTCTTACAATGCAAAAAGTATTAGAAATGGGGTCACACTACTTACTCTTGCAGAGTATAAGGCTCTAAGTGCATTAAATACAATGTTCCGCACTTGACTGAACACTATCAACAATTCTCTTGGTGTTGCAAGGCTAACTCAAAAACTAACCCTCCTAGGTTAGAAACTAAATAGGAAGAACCATGCCCACATTTCTTTAGGTGCCTAAATTGCAAAGGTAATCACCAAGCTGATTCAAATTTATGCTTATTCTGGAGACATTGTTTCAACAAAGAATAGTATTCCAAAGAGTATCAAAAACTTCATGAGAGCAGACTTCAATCAATTTGTTCATCTGTGAATGGTAACTCAGTATAATTATTAAAGATCTAAAGATTTTCTCACAGAATGTTCAGAAAAACAATTTAATTGTCAACACCATTCTTAAGACTCAGTCAGATTTTGATATCATTTTCATCTAAGAACTATCTTGGTCCACAATTTACTCTATACCAAGTTCAAGAAGTAAAGACAGAGAAGAATTGGTAGAAGTTCCAAATCATCCTAACTAGATTACCTTTTCTAGGCCTCCACTAAAGAAAATGACTCCCTGTGAGTTGCCTCATACATCAATATTAGGCTTTCTTCACTTTGCTTTTCTTTATACAAAGACATTTTCAATCATAGGGATATTTCTCTTATTTCCTTTTTCAATAAAAATTCAATTTTATTCTTAATGAATATCTATTCAGACTTGTCTCAAACAGCTTTAAAGTATCTCAAGAATACTGAAGCTGTAACCAAAAATGTCCTTATCATGATGGGGGATTTCAATATTCATGACAATTTTTGGGATCCTAAATACCCTTTTTATTCTACCCATAGCAATTTACTTATTGACATTGTGGATTTTATGTATCTTGGCTTATTTTTTCTACTTAACCATATTCCTACTAGGTACTCAGATAACAATCACAACTCAAACTTGGTCATCGATTTGATGTTCCTCAAATATGGATCAGAAGAACTCAACAACCATTCTATTCACCTAGAATAGAGACTCATTTCAGACCATGCCCCCTTTATAATTTGTATCCCAATATTTGAGGAACATATTCAGACTAAAAAGTATTCACTTGTCAAAGACAGCAATGAAGAAAAGAAATTCATCAATGAACTTATCAATTATATCTGTGAAATTGATATATCTAACATTTTAGATATTGTTTCACTCAAAAGTTCTGTCCAAACTATTACTCATGCCATAGAAAGCTTGTGGGCTTAATTTTTAAAGACTGTCAATATTACCAAACATTTTAAAAGCTGGTGGGATTTAAATTGTAATAAAGATCTTGAAAAGTATAGATCTTCAAAGCATATTGAAGATTGAAGACAATTCAGAAATATGGTCAAGAAAATGAAACAAATTTTCTTTGACCTAAAAATCCAAGAAATCACCAACAATGGCTGTGGTCTATGGGCTCTCATGAACTGGGTCAACAAATGAAAAGTACTAGCTATAGAGGCAATTGAGTATGACGATAAACCTTGCTTTGAAATCAAGGATCTTTGGCAAGCTCTTCATTCTACCTTTAATAAGGTACAAAATTGACAAATTGATGTCAGTCTATTGAATGAACTTTCAAGCAAACATTCATCAGTGTGGGTGCCTTTCTCTGAGGTAGAGTTTACCAATGCAATCAGCAAATGCAATAACTCATCTATGCTGATGTATGTTTTGAACTAGGCTATTGGCCATTGTATTTCAAAACATCAACTTCCATTATCATACCTAAACCCAACAAAGAATCATACAACTCTCCTAAATCTTTTAGACCTATTGTCCTCCTCAACACTATTGGTAAACTCATTGAGAAAGTTATCGGTGAAAGACTTCAATTCCATTCAATCTCAAAAAATTTCATTCACCCTAGTTAATTGGATAGATTTAAACAACATTCTACAGTTGATGCTGAAGTCGCTCTCATATATTTCATTTGCTCAGGATGGGTTATATATATTAATACAAGTACCCTTGCTTTCAACATAGCCCAATTTTTCCCATCTCTTAACCACCAACTCCTTCCTCATATTTTTAACAAGGCAGGCTTCAATTTAAAGGTTTCAAGATTCTTCCAAAATTACCTAGTAGGACAAAAAACTAAATATGTTTGGAATTCCTTTTATTCTTTATTCTTTAATGTAGATGTTGGAGTTGGCCAAGGATCAGCCCTCTTCCCCATCTTATTGGCTCTTTATATTGCTCCAGTTTTTCATATCTTTGAAAATCAATTAAAATACCTAAAAATTCCTATCTTCTTTCTTTCTTTTGTGAACAATGGTTTACTTGTTTCTTAGAACAAATCACTAACAGTCTTGAATTCTTTTCTCTTCTGTAGCTACTAAATCATTTCTTCTCTCTTATATAGATTCAGTCTCAAGTTAGAGCACAGAAAGACTAAGGTTTTTTATTTTTTGAGATCTACTGGTCTCTTCAATCTCTCTTCCCTTGACCTCTCCTCACTAGGTGGTTCCATTTTATAGCTGAAGAATTTATAGAGATATCTAGGCTTTATTTTTGACAGGAAGTTAACATTTTATATGCATATCGACTTTTATGCCAATAAAGCAATCTCTATGGTCAAATGCATGAAATTACTTGGAAATTCTACTTGTGGACTTATCCCTTATCAAAAGCATCTTCTGTATAAAAGTTGTGTTCTTTCCATTACATTATACAGTTTCTAATTATGGTTTTATAACAAAGTATTGCTCTTATATCCTATCAAGGAACTTAACAAAATGCAACAAAGAGCTGTCATATAGATCTTAGGCATATTCTATACTTCTCTCTCCTCTGGCATCAAGGCTATCACAGGTCTCATTCCAATTAAACTTCATTTTCAAAAGCTCAGTAGCAGATTACAGCTCAGAGCTCACTCTCTTCTTAGTAACCACATCTTAAGATTCCTGCTAGAAACCAATTCATCATCTAATATCACCTCTCATTGACTATTGCTAAATAACATTACCCCTAAACAGCAGTTAAAAATCAAAGGACCTGTTAACATGAACAACAGGTTTAACAAAGTTTTTCCATTTTTTGATCCTTTTAACAAGAAATTCACACCAGGTTGTCACCCCATTAACATTTTTTCAAATTGCTTCTCTTTTTACACTTTAAGTAAACAAAGTGACAAAAGCCTCAATGTGTATATTCAAGCCCTAGATAATATTGCTCTCACTTTCTCATCAGATCTCTTAATTGTTCAGGTAGTATCTAATGCTAGCATAAAGAATTGAGTTGCTACCTCCATCTCTCATATCCATGTTCATAACAAATAGATCATCAAAATAATTCATCACACAGTTAATGTTATAACTACTAAAGCTGAATTGTTTGCTATAAGATGTGGCATAAATCAAGCTACCAATCTTCAAGGTATTAGAAAAATCATAGTTATCATGAATTCCATTCATTCTGCTAGGAAAATTTTTGATTATACTTTGCATCCTTTTCAAGTTCATATGGCATCAATCTCCTATGAACTTAGGAGATTCTTCAATACCAACATCAGTAATACCATTGAATTCTGGGAATTCTCTAGTTGATGCAATTGGGTCCTTCATAAAGCTGTTGATAGAGAAACTAAGAAGTACCAGCCTACCCCATTTTTTCCATAGAAGATATCTTGGGACTTTAGCAAGAAAATCAAAAGCAAAGATCTTATCAATAGATGGAAGATGACTTTTCAAGTATTGGATGACAAAGGTCGTAATGTTCTGGAATTGTTGGACAATGAAAATAATCTGCTCAAACTGACCTACTTCAAAGGTGGAATGTGGCTCAAATACTTTGGTTACTCAAATTTGTTATGCACTAGAGCTATAAGAGCAATCATCAACCATGTACCAATTGGTGAGTATTGACTAAGATTCTTTCCCTACAAAGATTTCAAGTGTCCATGTAGTTCCTACCCTACTGAGACCAGATGTTATATTCTATATGAGTGCAAAAGATATAACAACTACTGGAATCCAAGAAGGAATACAATAGGTTATTTTACACTTTTCTTGGTGTATAATAGTAATGTTTTATTGTTTAGGGAAAGTGTTACATAATTTCTAGGGCTTGTCGTTTTGTGATATCTGTCTTATCTCTCTTTTACTTTATTTTTTTCTTTTTCTTTCTTCTTCTTTTCTTTTTAGTTCTCTTCTCTCTCTCTTCATGTTACATATATCTTAATGTATGTAGTTATGAAGTAGCTACCATGGACTGTCCTCATGTCTCATATAATAAACTGTTGATTTTTTTTTAAAAAAAAGAGGCATATGACTACAGTCACATGATGTGTTACATGATATTATGTCATAAGTATAGAATATTGTAGAAAAAACTAAAAAGAATAATATTAAGACATATATTTATAGTATATCAATCTTATGGTATATTCATGGATGATGTATGGACTTTAGGGTAGGGTTATTTATCATTAGCACAGACCATATACCAGTAGTATATATAGTATAGGAATGTATTAGGAACTTCTTGTTGAGTTCTCTTATAATCCCTATGAGACTCTTTGTTCCATATGACTACTTAGTATACTGTTGACTGTTTTGGTTAGTGGTTACCACAGTACTTCCAAATATGTTATGAATTGAGCTGATTCTAAATTATGCCATGTCTATAGAATATTCTTGAATCTTATATGTGCTAATGGCTTATTATTAGTTGAGTTGAATATTTGTGCTCTAGTTAGCTATATTTGCTTCCTAATTTATACTGATTATCTTCATTGATAGCAATGGCCAACTTTGTTGCTACTCTTTCCAAGCTTACTAGTCCTGCTGACTATTCCTTCTGAGAAATACTATTAGCCTACCCTAAGGGGCTATACATTTTTCTCAAGGTCAACATGTGTAATATATGTTGTATGATGTCAACTTTTGTTTCAAGATCTTTTATAATGTTCTATGTTCTATGTGATTGTGTGATAGTTTGTAACATTATGCTAATCCCTAGATCCAAAAAGAAAACAAAAAAGAAAGAGAAAATAAAATATAAATATAAAAACATAAAGTCTACTATCTTTGATTCTGACAATTGGCTACTCCCAGCTTTTGGGGCAATATCCAGATTTGGACATACCTCTGATGAGGTTATGTGTCATGTTTTTGACAATGTTGAAGATGTGAAGAAGATTCATTTCCAACACAGAAATGTGTCTGCTGTGGTTACACTCTTAGAAAGATATACTAATGCAGTTTTACTAAGAATCCTGTTTGCTCCAGTGAGCCTTTAGGATTGATTCACTCAAATCTTCTTGAGCTCTCCACCTTGTTTTATTTGAAATATAGGTAGGTGATTATATTCCTTGATGATTATTCCTCCTATTGCAACATTATTTTTCTATGTAAAAAGTCTAAAGCTACAAAAGCAATTAAGTCAATTTTCTAGATGTGGTCAAATACTACTTCTTATTCTGTAAAGAGGTTGTATACTTATAATAGAGGAGAATATATAACATTGGAATTATTTTTTTTTAAGAGAGCAAGAAATTATTCATGATACTAGTATTCTACATATATACCATCAGAATGGTTGTGCTGAATGATTGAACTGCACCTTGCTTGAAAATGCATAGCTAATATAACTTGAAGCATGCCTACTATATTTCTAGTAAAATTTGCAATGATAGCTGTAGCTTATATATTTAACAACCTTTGCAACCTGCTCTACAGATATCACAAGAAGGTTCTGAATTAAGGAGATCTAAGTGTCAAATTCAGATATCTTTTAGAGAAGGAAATATTTATGGAAAACAAGAACATCTTACTAATATTCTACAGAATCTTTCATATATATTATGAGCCATGTTGGAGTTGGAAATCTCTCTCTTGGCAACTATGAAAATGCTTGTCAGAAATTATAAAGGATCCATTAGAATACATAATGTTTTTCTAATAATCTACTATCCAGGATAATAAGTATAAGAGAATTAGTCTTATATAAGGAGTCATAAGTACCCAGGAACTCCAGATGATATTTGGGTAAGATATTCTACTGTTATACCACTACTATATATACCATAATAGGATGGTCCAAGCATATGGTCTGTGCACTTGACCAATCAATATCTACAACTATAATTAACTAAATAATTATAGTACTAATGTAGTAGACTAGACAATGGGGGTTAGAATAATATAGAGGCAGTTATTAGTCCATCAGGAGCTAGTCTAGGTAATAACAAGCCTAAGAGTGTAATTAAGCCTCTATAGAGTGGATCTGGACTTACAGTATTGTTAATATCCTCTAATAAATGAAGTTGATTACCTATATAACTCATTTGACAATATCATTGAGATAAATAGGACCTCATATAATACAAAAAAGCCTACTCCCAAGGAGCCCAGCGACTCATCCAGCTCTGACTCAGAGAGTGAAGAAAAAACAAATACCCAATCATTGTTAATAATAATGGGAGTAGAATAAATACTTCACTTTCTGTAGGTGAATTAGCTGAGCCAGCTATCACTAGCTACTTGGCATATCTTACAAGAAAAGGAAGAGTAGAGAAAATTTGCTTTTTCTTAGCACAATATGTAGCAGAGTCTTGTCCAATTTCCAAAAGCCTTGGAAATGTCACTAGATTACTAGCTGACATTTAAAAGAAGTGGCTTGAGTTCTGCTTTGAAGAGCTGAAATTACTTAAAGACAGAAACATCTATGAAGTTGTGGACCTCTCTAAGGGAAGGAAAACAATTAAGAATCACTAGGTATTCAACGTTAAGTCTAATGGTTATTATAGATCTTGACTTGTTATAAAAGGATTTTAGCTGTTGCTGTTCTTGAAGATTGAGATACTTATAGTATTGATGTAAAAACCACCTATATTTATGGTGGTTTGTATGAGGAAATCTATATGGAGCAGCCTAAAGGTTTTAGGCTTCCTAGCAAAGAAAAGAAAGTCTAGTAACTCTACAAAGCATTATATTGTTAGAAACACAAAGATTTAACTCTATTTTATTTTTATTTTCTATTCCTCTCAGTCTATTCTATTTTTAGAACTAGGGTTAGGAATCAGTGGGAGGTCACAGGTCATGGTCACACTGTTACATGATCCATGATGAAAAATAGTAGAAGGTTCTAGAAGGAATGATGTCATACTATGTGTTATATACATAGTGGCTTTAAGGCAGACACATGGTTATTTAGGGTAGGCTAAAGTAGTAGTGCACAGACCAGTAGTCTGAGATATATAGGGTAGATGATTCTGTATAGAGTTCTCTATCAAGTTCTTTTGGTTAACCCTATACAAGGTTCTTTTTCTTGACCCACTCTAAAGTCTTGAGATTGTAACATATATAGTCTTAAGCAAGCTGGCTTATCTTGGTGGCAGACTATGAATAAGTCAATGTTAGCCCTAGGATTTAAGCAATGTAAATCTAATGCTGATATATATTACTTTGTTGGTGAAGAGAATAGAGAGCTTGTTATAGCAATTATCTATGTTGATGATGTTTGCTTCATAGGTTCAAAATATTTCCTGCTTCTCTTAGAGTTGAAGTGAAAATTTATAATGAAATGGGAGTTCTGTGATCTTGGAAAAACCAAAGAGTTTCTTAAGATATGTATAAGCTGTAACCACAAGGATTGAAAGATTTTTGTAGACTAATATGAGTACTTGAACAAAGTTCTAGCATGTTTCAATGTAGTAACCAACCCAACAAGTACTCTACTACCATTGGACTATGTGTTTAAACCTAATAATAAATAGTACAACCCCAATTTCTATCAAAAGTACTAGCAAATGGTTGGATCTCTGATGTATCTAATGATTGGCTTATGTCCTGATATAGGATTTGCTGTAGTCATACTTGCCCAACAGATGGCAAATTCCTCAAATGAGCATTATCAAGCAGAATTGTATCTCTGCAGGTATTTGCTTAATAATTACAAGTATCAGATAGTTATTGATGGACTCAGCAATGACTTTGTTGTGGTACACTCTGATTCAGACTAGGTACAAGATCCAAAATTATGTAAATCTGTGACTGGTTACTTTACTCTTATGGCTTGTAGAGTAACATTCTAAATGAGCTGCCACCAAAAGATAGTAGTTCTGTTTTCAACTGAGGCTAAATACATGGTCCTTTCTGATTATGGCTATCAGCTTGTCTGGACAAGAAACCTTCTCAATAAGGTCAGGTTTAATGTTCTAACCTATGGCAATAATCTTGGCTCACTTTTCTGGGAATCTAACACTATATAAGAAAAGCACTCCAAACATATTGATATTCAATATCACTATATAAGAGATCTAATTGAGAATGAACAAGTTAAACCATATCACATTGATGGAACAAAGAATCCTGCTGATATTCTGACTAAAAACCTTAGTCAAGTCTTATTCAGTTATTTCTATCTATTCTCAGCTTAGAAATACTCTAAGTCTATCTGCTTCTGCTTCTATCACTTAACAACTGATGTCTTAAGTGAGGAAGAGAGTTGTAAAGCATTCTACTTAGTAAGTGTATGGCCTACAATCAGTAGTTCTAATTAGGTAGTCAATGTAAAATTTTTACATAGGTTGATTTACTACCAATACTATTTATCCACTATCATCACTTGTACTTCTTCAGCTCTCCACTATAGTATTCACTACAGGTAAGTAGTTGCTAGTTGTTCATACTATACCATGCTGCTGTACTGCTGCTGTACATTCTATTCCTTCCAAAAAAATCTTGTTTTGTTTAAAATCAAAGAAAGAAGTCTATGATTCAATAAAGGAAAAAATTGAGCTATATCAAATGTAAAGTACTAATATGAAGATCGTTGACCTATTCTGTTCATATAAGATAAGTGAGATACACTCTGGCATCTATTGTTGATTGTTATCTAATGCCATCTAATTAGTTAGAGTAAAGAAAGTTTGATATGATAAAATGAACTTATAGTTTATTGCTAATTGCTTTCTCAATTAGTTTTTCAAGTGTATTGAGGAGTACAATGGTCAGAAAGATTTAGGACTATCATAAGACATTTTGTTGGGCTTGAATATAATGATATATATTGACTTTTTGAAGTGTGACAGCCAATGACTTAAGTTGATGCAAGTATTAGCTATATTAACAATATTAGTAATACACTTAGGATTACTTGAACCTTTTTTGAGGTGACTTTATGATATATAATCTAGACCAGGAGTAGAGAAACTGCTATATTTATTAAGAGCATCATGAATTTCCATGCTAGAAAAAAGTGGCTATTCAGCTAGCTAGCTAATAGAAATTTCATTGAGAATTCAGATGTTAATTGGCCTATTTGTGGTTGGTAATTTTTGTTTCTTGACCTAGTTCATAAGATCCTAGTCTCTTGTTGGTTGAAACAATATCTTGAATTCTGTCATCAAAGAAAACCTGTTTTGCTACTTTGACTGATTTCCTATAAGTAGTCCAGTTGTGTTTTCTCTTGGATTGTTAATATATTGCTAAGTTTCTACTACAGTCTTTATTCTACAATTCTTTAAATCATTTTGTGATATTGACAAGTTTAGAATGTTTTTTCCAAAGATCTTCTATAATTATAGTGATGTTATACCAGAAAACACTTTTCTATGAAAACAAGTAATCTTCTAAGGTTTTTAAGCATATAAGACCTATTTGAGGACATTAGTGAGAAGATATTACACTCCTTGTTATGGTATGCTTGAATACTAATATTTTTCTTTTTCTTTTATCTATTTTTCTTGATCTAATATTTCTTTTCTTTTGACTTTTCTTTTCTTTTTCTTTTATTATTATTTGATGATGAAGAGGTATATAAATGTAGTCACATGACATGTCACATGATATGAGGTCATAGGCCCAGACTCTGAAAGAAAGGACTAAAAGAATGATGTCAAGACACATGTATATAGTATGGTATCTTTATGGAAGATATGAGGTTGATTGTTATGAACTAAGGTCTTTAAAGTCAGACAATAGAACAACTCTTGTATTGAGTAACACAAGAGAACTCGATAGAGAACTCTTTTATAAACTAGTCTACCTTATATAGTTCTATAAATAGTCTGTGCTAACTACTGTGCACCCTACCCTAAACAACCATGTGTAGTCCATGAGGCCAACATGTAGTGTCCATGTTGTATGATGTTATCTGTTCTTGAATCTTCTACTGAATTCTTCCAAGTCTCATAATCTGTCTTGTGACTACACCATCAGGTTGTGACTGATGTGATGGCATGACCGATTTGCCCTAACCCTAGTTGTTCTAAAAATAGAAAATAGAAAAATAAAATGGAATAAAAAATAAAAATGAGAAGTAAAATAGAGAAAAACTAAGTCCACTGTTTGTGAACTTGACATTGATACATGGAGGAAGTATGAACTACACATGAACATTAGGGTAGGGATATTGATTGTTAGCATGGACCATAAGTACTTTGTATAAGAATACATTGGGGACTCCTTGTTGAGTTCTCTGGTGATTCCCACTTGATATCCTACTGAGAGATTTGCTCATTGTGTTACTATTAGTTTTTGTGATTAGTAGTTGCTACAACACTCCTAGATAGTGCCTTAGGTCCTCTTGAGCAAACATCAGTTTGAGGGGTAATGTAGTAGCTATTAATCAAACTAGATCTCAAATAGAAGGAATTTTTAAGAACAAAAAACACCATTTGCAAATAACTAGCTACAAAGTATATGTACTTATGAGAGAGATTTACTAGGTTATGAGTGTTTGGACAGTTGAATAAGGTAGAAACATGCTAGATCAGAAGCCAACAAAGTTTAGAATAAAGGAGTGAGAAGAAACAGCTATAGAAATAGTAAAGAGAGAATTAAATGGGCTTTTTCAAGTAGGAATTAATCATTAGATTGATTACAGATGAAGAAATGACCACATGCTCACAAGGCCTTAGAAAGCTTTATTATGGTTTTAGTCTTTATTCTCTAAATCTATTCTTTGTATTTTTGGACTAATATATAAGCTACAAGTGGAGGAGAGTAAGAGGGAGGACCCCTATCTGAATATTGTTAGGGCAATTGAGGGTGGAAGCATAAAGATGGTGCTTTAGGCTCCAGGGAAACCTAAGTCTATTGACAAATAATACTTAATACATGACTTACCTCTAAGAAAATCTAAGAGAAAATGAGGTTTCCTGGAGGTGATAGCTATTCTAAGTACTCTACTAGTCCATAGCAATCAGGCAGAACTATGCTGACATAAAGTTAGAATGATTGCACTAGGTGGTCAGAGACACAGTGAGGTAGAGGTATAAATATGGGGTATAACTGGAAGTAGCAGGCAGGGGCTATTGGAGTTGAAAGTCCCCTTACAAATACTCCTACTCAAGAGCAATCAAACCTTTATTTTATCAAGTGAGCATTGTTAGTATCTGCTATTACTTTTGGATGAGTTTTGGAGAGTTCTAGCAGTTTGAAAGAGGCTAGCAAGATGAGTATCAGTTGGTATCTTCAGTTGTAAGATTCAACTTGAGAGGTGCATTTAAGGTACATCATCTAGGATGGATAGTGTTGTTAGGAGCTCTTAAGGAGCTTTGTAATCTATTTATTAGATTTTTCAAAAGAATTTGTTACACAATGTAAGGTTCACTATTTAGAAGTGTGTTGGCAAGGAAAATTGTTTATGAGCAGATATTACTTGTATATTCCTTTTAATATCTTTTCTAACTTTATCCTTTTGCATTCATGAGAGCTCTTTTCAGAGTTTTATATGTTCTAATCATTTTCTATATTATTGATTCTATATCTTCTATCAATATCTGATGTTAATATTGTCTTCTTTGAATTCTTTAGCATGTAGTTAAGAGCTAGTGTTGTATAGTTCTTGTTGCATCCTAGCATAATCTCTTTTCTACTAGACCACTGTCAGAAAATTCTTAAGTGATTTGTTCTAGTATATCACTGTTAAGAATATTTATATCAATACTGCTAAGCTTGTTTCCAAGCTTATTGATGAAATTATTTTCTTATTTTTGACAATAGTCTGTTTTTTCTCTCAAATATATTCCTTTTCAATGATTATTGAGACAGATAAAGGAGTATGATATGAAGAGCTTTATAATTCTAGCATAATTTGATAATTGTTAAATTCCTCTGTCTTAGTATGAAGAAACATAAGATCTATTACTGAGTTAGTATTTTAAAAATTGTCAGCATAACAAGTAAGAACTGAGTTAGTAGGTATATATAATTCTAGATTAAAACTGTCAGCAATTTTGTGAAGTGTGTCAGTATGTACTGAATGATATGGATATGATAGATCCTAATTACTATATCTGATGTTGAAATCTCCTGTCATAATTAATATATTATTGAGATTGACCTCAGTATTCTTGAGATACTTTAAGGTATTCTGTTGATTATCTAAGTAGACATTAAGAAGGAAGCATATAATGTCTTAATTAAAAAATGAGACCAGATTAATATCACAATGGTTAAATATGTCCTTTCATAATAAAAAATATAACTTGACCAGTTTGTTGCTGATATAGGTAATGACTCTTGAATGGTTATTCACTATGAGTGAATTTTGGTGAGGAGCCCTTATAAGGTCATCTCCTTTTTCTGATATTGAATGGGAGATTTGTTAAATGATAGACCAAGGAGGTTCTTAACTGAAAATGAAATCAAAGTTTTTATTATACTTCAGAATTGAATCTGAATATTTTGTTTTTTTTGTATGTTTTGTGAAATGTTTTTAGGAATTTAATAATCATTGTTTACTCCTGCCCATAGTTAAGCAAATTGAGTTTACCCTAATTTCTTGGAGCTCTTGTGACTTCTTGATGTGCTATTCTCTGTTGAACCTATGTTTTCAAAATGAACATTCATAACTATCCACCTAGTATTTGTCTTTACAATTGACTCATTTGAAAGGGTGAGAGCATAGTTTGCTTTTCTTGGTTTCAAGTTTGGGGAGGTTAGTTTTGTGGTTAGCTTTACAACACCAGACTATATTTCTATGATATTTGACTTTATGAGAGGTATTGTACTTTTGATACTTAATACCATGTGCATAGCAAGCAGAGGTGGTGTGTCCCTATTTCTAACATATTTTACATTGGGGACACTAGGATTCATATTAGTACTATAAATGGTAGCAATATGTTGGCCTATATTAAAACTTCTGTTAATTAAGCTTTTAGCCTTGGTACTATTTAGGAGCCTCAGACATCAATTCATATAATAGCCATATCAGATTTTTGGGAGCACTTTGATTATGTGAGAGTAGGAGACTAGGACCATCTTGTTGAACAGGTGGGTTTTCTTGATAATTTCTTCTATCTAGTCATATATAATAGGAGAGGATATAATGCTTGAGTAGTATGGGACTTCTAATATCTTAAAATAAGACTTGGATTAGGGTAAACATGAGCACATAATTTTATCTGAATTGATGTTGTCAAGATCTTTGATATATTTTTTCATTAAGTTTATATCTGATGTGACAGCTATCTTGTTGGTGGTAATAATGACTTCTTTATTATCAGATCAAATGAAGTCAGCTACAATGTCAGATTTAGCAGATTTTGATCATTTGTTAATATTGAAAATATGTAATCAGCATGTGAAATGATAGCCTTAATATTGTTTCCACTTATTAGTATGTTGATCTGCTTTCTAGATAGGCCTTTTGTAGTCATGTTGATTCTTGGTTTGGATTTTTGTCTATTATTTTAGGTGATATTGTGGATTTCAATGATTTTACTAGTTGACAATTTAAGAAAAGTGTCTTTGATCTTAAGAATGTCTGGAGACATTCCAATATTATTCTTGGTTGCCTGAGTGAAAGATTGGGTTTTCTTATGGTATTTTAATTTATCTAGTATACTTTTGCTAGGCCTAAGAGGAATAGAAAGGGGAATACTTGAAATATTAGCCATGTTACCATTGTCTGTCTTCATAGTAGAAGTATTCTTCTTGTTGAATTGAGAAGAAATATATTGTCGAAAAGTCTTATTGTTGTTTGCCATAAGTTTGTTTCATCCAGATTCATAGATGGACATAACAAGTTTCTAAGCTGCAAAACCAAATTTTGCAATTTGAGAGTTCTAAGTTAGAAGAAGTTAGCATGTTATTAGCATTATTATTCTGTGGTATATTAACAAGTATGTTTGACATATTGTTGTTACGATCAATGCCTCTAGGAGACAATGAGGATTTGGGTAAAGGGTATGATGACATGATCGGCTGCGCCACATGTAGTCTCAGTCAGCGCCTCATGCAGTAGGTGTTGCTACCTTGCTTAGTCCTTACAATT
>Ga0157363_1001151_pt1 | contig 21613 bp, 7 predicted proteins | sample AttsexASBM1_FD_111477 | JGI IMG/M metagenome (GOLD analysis project Ga0157363, IMG submission 111477) | Fungus gardens microbial communities from leaf cutter ant in Ribeirão Preto, State of São Paulo, Brazil - Atta sexdens ASBM1 | ecosystem: Host-associated > Fungi > Mycelium > Unclassified ... | reverse complement strand
TTAAATATTTAAAAAAAAAAAAAAAAAAAAAAAAAAAAAAAAACAAATTGCTGTTCGCGAAACTTGTTATAATACTGTTTTTCTTTTGACGATCATGTAGTTATCCGAATCATAGTTTTAATCTATCGTATTAGTGCTAGTATGTTAAATAAGAATCTTTATAAAGAAACATGCTTATTCTCTTTTTCATATCGCGATGAAATAATCAATATACTATTATGTTTTAGAATTTTTTTCCTATTTGTGTACGATCATTCATTCATGACGCGTATGCATTGTGAAAATTCCTTATCGGCCGGATATTAAATAGACTGTGACATCCGTTATTGTAGTGTTTTATACATCATCCACAACGTCAATTTTTCCGTTCAATCGAAGAGGTACTCACCCCGGCTATGGATGGTGCTATTCGCTCCAGTTAAGAATGGAGAGGTCTTAGCAATTAATTTCCGCGGCGTTTTAGTTTACACCCTTGTCTCCTTCTTGCATCGGGAGGTTTCTTTTCCTCTTACGTTGATGGTTAAATGATTTTCTTTTCAAAACAATAATATCGTCTTTCTAACGTAATACAGCATCGAATGTACGGGCACATTGTATGTATAAATAAATTTTTTTTAATACATCTGTAAACAAGTGATGTTTTACGTTGTAAACTGTAAATTATGTAAAACAATGTAACGAGACAATTAGAACAATTATACAAAATGATTGGAATTCGCAAATAGAAATGTAAATGTTTCTATCGAAAATTACAATTATCATAATAATTTTTAGGAGCTCACTAGACTCTATTAATGATAAATATGCGTTGTCTTGCTCGTCTCTATCGTCGTTGTCCGCAAAATGCGTCAAAGCGCTCGCGCTCGACCTCCACGTCGCTACTTCATAGTCATATCGAATTCCATTTCATGTTCATTAAACGTATTTGTATTTCCGCCGTTGCTGCTTCCGCATGCCTCTTGCGATATATGTTATTAATTATGCGCGGTCGGTCGTCGATATGTCAGCCAATAGGGATGAATAAAGCCGGATTCGCGTCGCACATAGATTTTATGCACACTGAAATGACTATTAACCGTATTTGCGGCGGGAACGAATATTCAGATATATTTATATTTTTAGTTCACTTTTCATTTATCGTAAAAATATTTCGGCTTGATTGTGGGAAGATTAACTTTTATCAATAATAAAAATGTATAAATTATTTTTAGATAAATACATGAAAAAATAAAGCTGTTTCGCATACGTTTGGCTCGCGCTATTAATTAAGCTTTATGCTGGTATTCGGATCATAACGTCAACTATTTAATAATAATTACTATCCTGATGATTCTCGCAAACTCGTCGCAGCTACGTAGAAGGTGTGAAAGGAGGAATGCGAGGGATTCGGAAAAAGTTGGAAAGGGGTGGTTAGACGTTACGAGGATTTACGAGTGATTCTATTTCACGCGTCTAACTAGCTGCATGAACTTTCTACTAGTAGGGTCAGCGAATGTGAGAACAACGAAGAGATGAAAACACGAGGTTCGAATCAGAAAGTGTGCGAGTCATCGCGCGTATATACAACGGATATCAGGTATATTTTTAATATCTGAAAGAAAATTGAAAATAATTTTTCTTATAAAAATTTTAAATCCCAACTACTAAACAATTGTATTCTATTGAACACGAAGAATTTTTAAGGTAAAAATCGAATTTAAAAAAAAATCAGTATCGTATAAAAAAATATTCTATTTTTTTTTATTTAATTTAAAAGTTATTTTAAGTTAAATAGCTTCTATGTTTTCAGAATTTTTATTCGAACATTTTAACTTGAGTAGCAGTCGGTTACAAAAACGTTTAATTTGGAACGTAATAAAATTATTGGGAAATAAATGACCTTCTGCACAACTTTTGTTAAGCGAAGAGCGTTGTACAGGAATTTGCAAAAGAATCTGTAGATACAAAGGAGAGATGCGATGAGTACTCTGTGTATAGAACCGCGAGGCAATAGTTTTTAGCTACCAGTAGTCATTTGTAACTCGAAGCTGGCGAGAGATCAGGTTTATCACCGCCATAAAGATCTCTGCTTCCACGGTGTTTCGTGGCCTATACTAAGCGAGTAGTTAGCGGAGTGCGAAGCGCCGACCATTCGCGCTCGTTGTTGCGATTTATGCAAATTAGTAGACTGCGCAGTTTCTTTCGTCAGGAGACAAATTCCAGCACTTTTTCTCTTAAGAATATTCTCTTCTCTGCTTTCTCTTCTTCTTTATATGATTTTTTTTGCAAGAAAACAAAAATGTTGATTTTTATTTATTCGCAATTAAAACAATTTTGCATTCTCACTGAAATGCATAATGCTTACTCGTTTGACAATTGACCCTATTATAAATATAATTGTACCGAGACGTACGTCGAAGATTTTGATTGCAATTTTTTTCAGTGTATATAGCATTTAATAGTCACTTTAATAGTTTTCCAAACATTTTTATGGTTATTAATCATTCTTTATAACAAGATAACTTGATAAAATTAATGATCTCTTTTATACATAAATATTGATGTTATTGCAGTATAGTCCGTTTAAGTCATTTATAATGCATACGTGTACTGCGTACATTATATACTAAATAGCTTATTATTAAAATTTGCAATTGATGGATTATCAAATTGAAAAAAAATATGAATTATTAGAAAATTATTTATTTCGTTTAAATGTTTTCATGTGAAGTAATTATATTATGCATTGTCTTTTATAATTGAAAATATAAAACCCAGTATAATATAATTGGTGATTTAACCGCTACATTTCATTTGAATTAGTTGTAATGAGTACACGGTTAATCTTCGATAATATAGAGCCGACCTGCTTTTAGTAAAATTTGATTACAAGTTTAACTGCCACTATAAAGGCGTTACTCTTCGGAAAGTTGTATCAGCATTAGCACATGACGATTTCTCTATCTTCGTATTCATCTTGCAACTTACGAATAAATCATTTTATAAATATTCATTGAATGATATTATTGCAAAAATATGAAATTAAAAATTGATGAAACTAATATTTCTTTGTTTAATTTTCTTTAAAAGAGAAAGATTTAAACATTTATATGTCATTTTGTTTTAGTGAAAAGAAAAACATTTAGTTGCATACTTATTCATTCTTTTCAATTGATTTATGGCGTAATAAAGCTTTATTCAGTGAACTGGTAAATTCATGATACGATGTGTGTGCATTAATGCGATGAGTACAAACACCGAAGTCATCAATCTACAACATTACGAGGAAGTACTCGGATCTAAAGGCTATACTTCACTTTGCGTTCGCTGTATTAGCTTGATGAGTATCATGGATGTTCCTGTCTAGCTGTCTGGTCAATAATTCTTCCTCTAGGCAAGACATTCATTGCAACCTCGTTAAATAGTGATAAAACTGCCGCGTTTGCAATTACGATATAAATTATCTTTTCTAAAATAAAATTGTGTTTATAGATATGTATGATACTGTACGACACTTCTTACAATAAGAAATAATACATTTCTATGCTTTTACATTTCCAATATTTTTTCAATATGTTGACTTTATTTCATACCGTGCTGATTTTTGTCATCGTTATTTAATTTACAATTAGTATCACATACACACACACACACACACACACACACACAAGCGCGCGTATTGAAAAGTAATCACTTCTTTCGTATATGAATCCTCGCATGACAACGTTAACAACTCCATGATTACCTACAGTCGTAATTGCGATATTTACTAAGTAGTCCACTAGCTTAGCTGCGACGCTTGATTATGTTAATAACTTCATTTAAAGGATAGCACAAGTTCGACCAATCTCGAAGCCATCTTGGAAATTTTATTCTCGACAGAAATGCGTCGAAGCAGCTTATTAACAAAGTTAAATTGAGCAAAGTTTCTGGCTCTGATTACCCGCTTGCGCAGGCTAGTTCAGTTTTCAACAGAGGCGAGTTTACTTCGCTAGGCAGTAAAGCAGTTTCCCATTATCTTATGAAGATTTATTTGTACATATTTGCCGGTACATCATCTCATTGAACGTTACGTAATCGATATACGGCTATCGTCTATTCGGCTATCGTCATTATACAGAGAAATTGGAATTAATATTTTGTTTCATCACACCAATCAATTAGCGTCGATTCAATAACAGCTACGATATGATATCTTTGATCAACTTTATTCTTAATTAATGCTATCTAATATCGATACTAATGTTGCTTCTCTTGACTTTTTTATCAATTACTTTTTATTCTTATCAATTCTTATTAAAGCTATAATGAAAGATCATCCGGCTGAAGTTTTTGCAGTATCATCACTCAAGTTGTTGCTGCGTAGAAAATCGCACATACACATATGAATATGTGAGAAATAAGCTACACCACGCTATCTCAATATACATATGTCATCTTTCGAGGATGATAGAACGAAGACGACGCACGGTTACGTTTGACCTTCGCAAAGTTTGCAATCTCTTCCACTTGTGCAACCTGTTGCCTCACTGGCAAAAGACGGCTTTCAAACGTACTACGATGAAAACTGAATAGAATGCGACATGCGGCACTCGTGCTTCTCCTTTCCGGATATGATCATTTCGCGCGAATATTTAATGCCAAAATGAAGCGGCTTACTATTGTTATATATGTTAAACGCATATATTTTGTAGCTATAAAATATCTTGAGAATTTTCATTAACTACGTTTATTGCATAAACAGTTATATGAAAACGACAAACGCATATTATTAACCGTTCGTTTGTCGATTCAACGAAATCTATACAAATACGCATATCACTTGTTCTATTAACCTTTTTTTCAGTACAACTCGTTTGATAAAGTGCCTCAGTGTACGAAGCATTTTTTAAATAAGCTACGCACGGTACATATATGCAACTGGCACATAAAAATGAATTATGAGGAAAGAGCAAGTGACAAAGTCGAGCGTAAGCTATTTTTGACAGTGAGATCATTTTTCAAGACTGCACTAGAAGAAAATGTACAAATACTAATGTAGAACTGAGATAATCTTAAGATAGATAAGATAAAATGATATTTTCGCTTAGTTTGCTATTATTTTGTTATTGTTAATTCTACTATGTACATACAAATGAAATTTTAATGTATACATTTGATCTTCATTCACACGCCATAATTTTTATCACTTTATAATCACTTTTATCTCGTAATTAATATTATATTTTTAATAAATATTATTTTTCTATCGCTAATATAACTAAATATTTCAAAGAGAATTTGACTTTATATATTTGACATTTTCAACAGAATTACATTTTTTACATTTTTCAATGTAGTATATTAAATTTTTTTCTTGAAAGTTAAAAAAGTGTGCAAGAATAGGGACATTAATAATTTAGAGAGTCATTTCTTTACAATTCGCATTTTCCTCCAAAGCTTTTTGTCCTTTTCGGGAATAATTTATAAGAAAAAAATAAGATCATAGACGAACATAAAGAAAAATAACAAAGAGGGATACAGGTGAGAAACTAAGGCTGACGGTATTTTGACAATGCGATCATTTTTCAAGTAGAATGGTACAGTTAGTCATCTTGCACTATCTCGACCTTTGCGTCGAAATCGCGTACAGATGTATAAATGTGCGTGCTATGAGCTTTCGAATGTCTACCATTTCTCATGAGACAACACTGAGCTACGAACATATGCGTATAATACAAACAATATCTTCTTTCTGAATATTTATATTGATCTCAGAAAATAAAATGATTATGCATTTGAGATGTCATCTTGTTACATAATACTACACACAAAATTGAAAATTAAATTGTAAAATAGCTATAATTATTAAAAGAAGTTAAAAGTCCTTTTAAAATGAATTATTTTTATTATAAAAATAAACAAAAAAAAAATGATAAACAGGCAATTGAGAATTGACGCTGCGTAGTTTTTTGCTCCTTTAAAATATTTTATATTAGATAAAAAGAGAGAAATACTCGTACATATTTCGATTAATCTTTTAGTCTTCGTCAGCAAAAAATCAATAAATGATACAGTAGGTTGCTATCCATTAGTCGTAGTTAATACCGATGAGAAAACAATAATCGCAGCAAATTGAAGTCCGGTCGATATCATTGTGAGGCGATTTATTATAAATATAAATTAAGTCTATATATATCAATTTTAAATATTATAAATATAAATTGATAAACTTTACTTGTACACGATAAGACGTATATCAATAATATTTTGTAAATGATTATTTATTGCTATATGTATATGATTAAACAATTTTTCGTAAGTTTTAAATTCAATAAAGATAATTATTATTATTTAATCATTATCACTTAATCATTATTTTGAACGCTGTTGTCGTTCTTTCTGCAAAAGACTTATGTTTTTGTGGAATTTTCCGTATCAGTTGCGCATTGCAAGCATACTTTGCAATCTGTAAAGAGGCATAAAACGTTTATATATTCTATTATTTCTCAGAACTGTCCTCCGGAACATCATATCGCGGGGCAATCAAAGAGAGCATGTGCATGATTAATATGCACTTCTCTACAGCTCTGTACCAGTCGATAGTTGCTCTCTCTAGGAAGTTGATACACACTACATAAAAAAATGTTTTTCATTCTTCCAAAACTGTATGTGCACGGTGTATCTCTCTATCGCATAAGTGCGCGATATGCGTATGTATATACATGTATATACATGTGTTTGTACGTGTGCATGATCCTGTGCGCACACATTCTTCCTGTTATTAACAATGCAAATGGTTTCAGGCAACAGTGCTAGGGAATAACACAAGCACGGTTGCGTAAACAAAATACAGAAAAATTGCTCAATTCCGCGACTGAGAATTGCTTACTTTCTGGAGCCGCGAAGAGGCAGTCGTTCTTTAATAATGTATACATTTAGTCCAACATCAGACAACACATCGCCGAAAACTAAACAATGCGTCAAAGCTAACCAATAATTCGGAATAAATGATAATTTCGCTATTGTGTCAGTTGCCCGTTTGCTGCACATACACTCATATCTGACATCAACATACTCCGTTTACACATCGTTATTCAATGATAGGTCATTATGCCGAATCTATTGTAATCTATTCGAATAATTAACATTTTCGATATTAATCCTAATGCCCGTACAATTGTTTTATGATCCAGATAGATATAATCAGAATTACTTTTATAATACCAACTGCTTTCTAATTTACAATCATATGATTAATAATAAATGGATATAATTGATAAAATAATTAAATTTAAATTCAACAAAGGAATAAATAACTCAAATAATATATAAAATTGAGCTTTATATATTTAAAATTAAGTAATTATACGTGCTTGATGTATATAAAATTGTTATGTATTAGATTAATTAATGCATCAGTGAAAATAATTTCGATAAATCAATCAAATTCCCAATAATTTTAAATTTTGCTGGGACTAAAAATAAAAAATATATTATTCATAGTATATACTTGTTGTCTATATTATATAAAATTATATAGTAAAAAAACGTACATTATCATATGTATATCAGAGAAAAATAAAATAGGAATTGAGATCTTTGTACATATTATACAAGCAAAAATATAAGAAACCTTTCGCACGAGGAATAATCGCATAGGACAGTTTGACTGCTCATGAAAGGAAAGATAAGAAATCATCAATTGCACGTTGATATTCGGCAATGGAGTTTCGGTTTCGTTTCGTAGAAGAGTACGTGTATGTGCGACATTGCGTTGTTCGTTTTGGAAGCTGGACAGAGAGAATTGTGATTGATCGAGTCATCAAACATCTTGCCATATTGTTGGCTGAATTCCTAGTGGCGGAGAGTAAGGACGAGAGGCTCACTATTTTTATTACGCGGTTTAACCTGACGGCGATTGTATCGACTTCGAAGACCGATGACGTTTTTATAATGATGGAAAAAGGTCGAATAAAAAAATGCCACGAAAGCGAGATCATTTCGAAATACTATCATTCCACAATTCTTTCTGATCCTTGATTTGTCCACATTCAGAAAGGCTTTTTGATAATAATCATAAATAAGAAATTTACTTTGCACGTATGTTACTACATTAATGACAGAAAGATAGTATTCTTCTATTTCTATATTGTGTAATCCTACTGAAATGAAACTATCAAGTATTACTTTTACTTTTTGATTTATGATAAAACAAATCTAAAAAGTTTGACTCAATCAAAAATAAAAAAAGAACACACGCAACTATTAATTTGTATTATGCTGAACTACAAAATATCAATGAAACTGTAAAAGTTAAAAGAATAAGATACACACACATATTGTCCATTCCATGATATATATTTATATATCCAGACAACCAAGACAGCAATATCAATGTATATCAAAATAACGATGTTATCATTATATTATTACTTATATACAATTTGTAAAACAAAATAGGGAAGAAGTAGCTCGCTACTAGAATGACTTTGCATTCGCGAAGTCATTAAGAAGAAGTGTGTGAGCCATAACGGATTACACATATGTTAGTAATGACAAAGCGCAACAAAGAACAATAAATAATGGAGCGACTGTCTATCCAAATACGTTGTAGAGAATATCGCACGCGGGTTATCTCACGCGAAGAGCCGCGACATAAGTATGCATGAAGTTAGCTACGGGTCGTCTGAAATATTAAGCAGCTAGACTCTTCATGCTGAGGTCTGAAAACTGTTTACCCTGGAGGGCGCGACAGAGAGAGGGTCGAAGCCGCCGTTAAAACCACGGCCGACTACCTACTCCGTTTGATAAATAATGCGGTTCGCATTTTGCGCGCGAAAACTTTCGGATATCGAGCCGCGCAACGGCGAAACGGGATCCGCTGAAAGCTGCGTGCGTGTGGTTAAAACCACATCGTGTTGCAGCGATTGGAAGTAATCTTGAAGATATGCCACTTGCGGGTAGGATCTGTATCTACGAAAGATTCGCATTACAGAATCTTATTAAAGTTTGTTGTACTATCCTATATAGCCATACCACTAATAGAAGTATTTATATCGTACTATGTGTCGATGATGTACAATATCCAGTTGTTTTTCTAGCCATTGTCTAAATATTATAACAATTGCCGCTGGCGGCCAAAGTTCTAGCGACTCGAGGCGACGCGACGGTGGAAAGTACGTTGGCGTTTGCCGTCGATCGCAGTTCCGCGGCGTGCGCACAACGAAGATTGCGAAGTTTCACCGAGGATTCCTTACAAAGCCTGACTTATTTAGCCCCAGGCCCATGATGGGCGCCACCTCTCTATACCACCCCTTCCCCCTCCCCTCCCCCCCGGTCCACCGCCCCTTTGACTTGGTTTGCACCGTTGGCGGAGTACGTCGGTACTCTGAGAGGGCGAGAAGGAGGTGGAGGAAGAGAAGGAGGAGGAGGAGGAGGGGGAGAAGGCGAACAGGCGGAAGAGGAAGGTTGCAGGAGCGAGCTTGAAAGGACGAAACGCTCTTTTGTCGGTGCCCTCTACACCGCAGAACTTTATTAATTGCGCGTTTTGTTATGCAGATTCCTGCAGAGCCAGTCTCAGTCTTCCAACTCCCGGCTCTGCCCGGAGCAACCTTGTCTGCCGGCCCGCGCGACCCCATTAACTCTCCGTTGGATCGCGAGAGTCCAGACTCCGCCTTTAAAAGATTACCCTCGAATTCATTGCCTTCAATTGGGAAAACTTTGCGCATTCTGCAACGATCTTTCCCACCATCATCGCCACCGTATGCCTCATCCCTTGAATATCCAAATTGCATTGTGCGTTTATAGATAAATCATAGATAATTAATCAGCTTGTACGCGGGGTCATTATGATATATCTTAAAATGCTTATGTCACTAACTTATATAACATTTATTAATGAATCTGCAGGAAGTCGAAAGATTAATTATCCGCGAATGACTTTTTATATGGAAATGTTTTAAATGTTTCAACATCTGCAGTACTAATAACATTAATAATGTTAACAAATTGTAACAATACTTTTCAACTTGCAGATTTTCTATTCAAATCTTATTGATTTTTCAATTTTATCGATATGTTCGATATATGAAATGCTAATATTTTATCATATATATGTATATATGTACAGCCATGTGCAAAAGTATTAGGCACTTACAATTTTCTCGCATTTTATGAAAAGTTAAATATCTCGGCGAGAAGAAATCTCAGAGAGGTTTTCGACCACGCATTTTGAAGCATAAAGATAGGGCTTTCAATCTGCGTTCGAATTTTTTGTCTACTATATTTCGTTCCTAAGTTATACATAAAATTGAAAAATGATATCTTTGCAATATTTTTGTCTTATTTTAAATTTCTACAATTCAATAAAACGTTCATCAAACAAAATTTAATATAAAAGTATTTTAAAGTAGGCTTTCTGAGCTTTAAAATGCTTTTTGAAAAAAATTTGTACAATAATTTTTTGCAAATCGTATTTTTTATTATGTGAAATTTTATTGCGTAAAAACTTACTTTTTCTAAAATGTTTTTTAATTTTGAAATTAAAAAATATACGGAAAAAAGAGAAAAAAATGTTTGTTATAATGTACTTGATTCGTATAAATTAAAAAAAAATTTTAGAAACTTTATTCGATCATCAATTTTTAAAAAAGTTTGTATATAATAAAATTTCATATAATAAAAAATACGATATTTTTGCGAAAAATTATCGTACAAATTTTTTTCGAAAAACATTTTAAAACTTAGGAAACTTACTCTCAGATACTTTTGTATTAAATTTTGTTTGCTGATACTTATTTCATTGAACTGTAGTGTTTCAAAGTAAGATAAAAATATTGTAAAGATATCATTTTTTAATTTTATGTAACTTAGAAATAAAATATCGACAAAAGATTCAAACACGCAGATTTAAAGTATCATCTTTACATTTTAAAATGCGTGATTGAAAACTTTCTGAGATTTCTTTTCATCGAAATATTGAACTATTGTAAAATGCGAAAAAATGCAAATGCCTAATACTTTTACACATGGCTGTATACATATATCGAATTATAAACTCAACAGTGTTTTTATAGCATCTTTACGTGTAACTACTAATTAAAGAAATAACGATTTGAGTTATATATATATATATATATCATGTAAATATTTAGACTAATAATAGCACTTGATACCAAGTGGCCGAAATTATTGATTTAAATTGATTATTACCACTAATGTGTATAATTAATTTACAACACACACGTCTCTCCCTCTCTCTTGAGTTATTTCCATTATTATATCAAAAATAATTCTTGATACAAATTACAATGAAACATGTTCTCAAAGTCACTTGACTTCCGAATGTTTTATTCTCAACCGATTACTCTATGATCATATTATAGCGACAAGCTACTCTCTCGGACACACTGATAATTAGCCCATTAGGAAATTAAAAGTCCAACTGTTGGAAAGGCGAAGTGGTGTCTATTTCGCCCGAAGCGCGTTCTGTTACGACGCTAGTCATTACTTCTGTCTGAACCAAAACGAAATATTCCTCCGGGAAATACGGCATAAGAACCACTTAAGAGCATCGGCCTCCCGTTCACTTTCCTCTTTCGGTTTAATCTCTCATTCATTCGAGTCATAATAATCATGACGCATCAAATACCGGTTGCTACAGTCGATGTAAGTTTTTTTCTAAAGTCTTTGCTATATCAAAGAAACCGGACGGAATTATCAACACCAATGGAATTAGTGATCAATAACATGAAAAACGTGAAACGTAGCAAGGAAATTATATAAACCGTTAAAATGATAGCGATATGAGTTAGCGAAAATGATTACATATAAAAAGTTTACTATCATTATAATTTTGTTTGTTTTTTTTTTAAATAAAATGTTTATGAAAGAAGACGTGGCGAAATAAAAGACAGAAAAAAAGGCAAGAACGTAGGGAAAAAGAATTCGAAATCCATTTGGATCGGTATCAGGATATCGCGCGAATCGAAAAAAATCGACGTTAACTCCGCTAATATCGAATATCCCGAAAGTTTCGTTTTTCTTTTTCTTCGTTCTTTGGTGCGAGAATGGCATCATGCTTCGAGGTGTTTCACGTGCTTGTTGCGTTGCAGAAGTTCGCGCGGCGCGGAGCGGTGAGGCGCTTGTATATTAAATGGTGTTCATGGTTCACCAGTCAAATTGAATCCCGGGCTATTGGCAGATTCTCAATAAGCTTCAACAATGGACTCTGTTACACGAGCCCCACATCCTCCGGTCCGCTCTTTCTGTTCTCTCCGTCTCGCCACTCGTCGTACTTTCGCTCGGCACGTTCTCATATTTCTCCCCAGGAACGTATCCATCGTGCTTTGCGTTGCTGAGGTTTCATTTCTACTGTTTGATACCCTTAAAAGTATTCATCGACAAAGCGCTCGAGATGAAATTTTTTAATTTCCGTGACACTTATAAATATTCTTTATAATCTTGGCTTTAAAATTTTTGGTTTCTGATAATAATTATGTTATATACCAATGTTAGAAGCAAAAATTTATGTCAAGCTTTCTCTCGCATTCCACGTTAAACTGGGTACCTTTCGGGAAATATTGTAATTTTTTTTTTTTTAATTTGCTGACATGTTTTACAGAAAATTTGAGACAAAATTTGTGTTTCGATATAATTATTTGAAAAAAAATTTGAAATTTTTTTTCAAATAATTATATCGAAACCATTAATCGTACAAAAAAGATGCAAAATTTTCCGAAATTAAAAATCCGATTCTAAAGAGCTTAAATTGTTCTATGGATGGATTATTTTTAATTTATTATTTTCATATAAATAAATCATTTTCCATTTGTTTACATTACAATTTTTATGAGCATTTTTCATCATCAACTCAGCAATTAAAAAATTTTGTAAAAATATTATATTCCCATTCAAATATGAAGTAACCTGAAAATTTCAAAACTTAAATTTTTTAACTATACAATCCATTCGAGTTCCATTTTGAAATTTTCAATTATTTCATAATTAAAATGGGAATAAAAGGTGCCCAGTTTGACGTGGAATGCTTGATAGATTATAAGTATTACATATATTAATAAAATCATTTAAGGAGAAAACATGTAAAATATTAACTTACTTTCAATGGTATGTGCAAATTAGTACAAATTCAGTTGTATTAATTTTTGCCCTTGTGATATTTTTTTTATTCTGCTAGCTGAAATATTAAACTATCAGCGTCATTGTTTTCTTAGAAATAATATAGAATTGTTTTTGGCAATGCAAAATAATACAAATTCAATCGTATCGATTTCTGATATTATTTTTCTTTTTTTTTTTTTATTTTGGATTTGGTTCTACTAGTTTAATATTAAGCCAGCAGCGCCATGATTTTTTTTCGAAATGACACACGATAATTATCATTAATGGTACAATTTAGTACAAAATAAATACTAAAAATTGCGATAGGTCCGATTTGATTCTGCTGATTTGGTCCTGCTAGCTTTTTAGCTGTATATGGAACCATGCCGACACACAAGAGTTTTTTATGAATTTCTGTAACTTATAAACGTGAATAACTTTATCAAAAAAATTTAAATTTTTTTTACTAAACACATGTCTTATATTTTTATGTAGAATATATCAGCAAAGAAAATTAAAAATGATATTTTAAAGGTGCCGGTTTGACATAGAATGCCTCATTTACATGTTTAAATTAAATTTTTTGTGTGTCACTACTTGCATTCAATAAATATAAAACATCCTTTTGTAATCATCTAATATTAGTTATTGGTAAATAAATGTTCAATTTAATTTACATGTTTTTTTATATTGTCAACTGAAATAGTCTATAACAATTTATCGGAATTCAATGCTATTTATTCAAAAAATTATCTAATAGCAAAAATTTTTAATAATTTAAATTTAGTTAACGAAGTTGTAAGGGCACATAAAACACATATATTAATATTTACGCTTTAAACAAACTATACGTGATATAGTTGTGTTCATAACATTCTGTTTTTATTGAACAATATATTTTAATTTTACTTGATATTAATTGTTATGAGAAAAAATTTTAAAAATAATAACAAAAATCTAAATTCTGTTTATATAAATTTTGTTTATATAAATATTTTAAGTACTAAAAAAATGACTTATGCAAAGTTTCATTGAGGTTCACCAATTAATTTATAACAAATAAATATTTTGTTTATTTACTGAACAATTAATGTCTGCATTTCAATGTAATTTTACATAAATATTTTTGAATTCATAAAATATTTATATAAAAAAATTGAGATTTTTATCATTATTTTATAATACGTTTTCATTTCTATTAGAGTACAAATTTAAAAAATATTACTTTTTATTAAAATAACTTTTGATCCAGATAGTCAATTGTCTCTAATTTTTTGTATTATTTTTAAATGCAATTTAGAATAATCTTTTATTTTTTCAAGTAACTCTTAACATATTTGCTTTTTTAATTTAATTATTTAAAATTCCAGCAAGATAAAAAAATGATTTCGAAGATTATAATTGAAGTAGATTTTTAGATTTCTATACGTTTCTTTCTGTAGACTTTTAATTGCGAATTATACGCATGTTTTGTCTGAAAATTTTAAATAAGGAAATAAGTTGTGGGTGCAATAATAACAATGTAATATATAATGATGATTTATCAGTGCTAAATTATACATATATAGTAAACACAGAAAATAAATAATGTATATAAAGAATATTATGAGATGAGATTTACATGAATATGTTTGGATTAAGACATTGTGGATGTGGACGAAAGTAACAAAAGGAAAGAAATAAAGCTATCATAATTTAAAGAATTTTTACACACAATCGACATTTCGTTTGCCGATATACACAAAGAACGGATGGCATGTGCATTGTCTGGACGAGGTTAAGAGGGTTAGATCGAGTTAGGGGATGTCATGGGAGGAGTTGAGGAGGTAGAAGGTAGGAGGGTATCGGTGTAATGAAGAGCGACAGTGGCGCCCCTAGCCATCGCTAATTTGCCGCTAAGTGCCTGGCTTTGTTTCCGTACGGTGATCCCATCGTTCGCAATATCCTGGATCCAAGGCGATGTTCCACGGTGTTTAAGAGAGAAAGCCAAATAACCTGCGGTATTACCCGGCAATCTAGTATAGATCGAACTTGGGAAAAGAGATGACACCGACAAAGCAAATACACCCGAGAGTAAGACTAAAAAGCAACGAAACCTACTTTTAATATTAGACTGCCGAATGAAAAAGAAAAGTCATTTGAAATATATAATCAAGATTTAGATGTTGTAGTAGCAAACATTTAATTAAAAAACAAAAAAGATATTAAAATAGATATTAAAAAAATAGACACGTAATTAAAAGATATTTAAAATTATATGAAATCTTTAAAGATTTTATATGAGCAATAATTTTTCATATTTATTATATTTCAACTTTTTGCCATGTTATATTTGTATGAGCAAAGCAGTTTATTGAACAATACTAAAAATAAGTGTTTTAACAAATTGTTTATTGGTTTATGGTTATTCGAATCGCGTGAGTCATTAAAATCATAATTTATTAAATCACAAATAATGAGCATTTTGCAAAACTAGATATTAACAAAAAATTAAGACAATGGTTAATCTCCACTTTAGAAGTAAATTTCAGATGCTCGTGATAACTATTAATTATTTTTTTGGACATCTCGTTGAACATTGATGACTAAGATAACAAAATAATCATAGGTTGGTCTCACAAAGAAATTTTTTCTAAACGTTATTTATCTTTCTATTTGAATCATCCTAAATATTAGAAAATAGAAACCATTTGCAGTAATAGATCGTTTTATTTTGTTATTCTTTCTTTGTTTTACCAAAGAAATAAGAATGAACCGATAAAAAAAGAATATATGGTGGTTCCTTATGTCACAGGTATCTCAGACATAGCAATAACATCTTTCATAAATAGATCCACAACTACAAGTTTTCGAAGTTTAAACTTTTGTTAGTAGAATTATAGCTCAAAAAGATAAAACAGAATTGTACAATGACAATCACATAATTTACAAAATTAACTGCAAAAATTGTAATAGTTCATACGTAAGACAAACAAAAAAGAAACTACGTAACCAGAAATAAAGACGCCAATAACATAAAATTAAATTCAAAAAAGCGTTCATTAGAGAACACATTCTAGAGACAAATCATACGTTTGATTGGATGGGAAGGGGTGAAAGTATTATACATTGAATATAATTACAATATAAGATTAATTATGGAAATAATTCACATAAAAGAACAGGAAAATGAGGCAAATTTTAAAAAAGATACTGAAATGCTTGATGGATATTATTTTAATATGAAATCTCACAATGTAATGTGCTTTATCGAATGCTTTACGTATACTATAGCTTTTCTTATATAATAAGTATGAATCGCTGTTATCTCAGTTATCCTTGGAAATCGTATGTTATTAGAATTCCATTAATTGTTAAAATATTAAAAGTTAAAGAACCTGTTATACATCATAGATGTAAGTTCTCGTTATAATAAATGTCACAATTTTATTAATTTCTTTTATGTAGTTTACTGATTAGTTTAATCGCATTGATATAGTACTCATTTTTTTTTACTATATTGCAACACTTATGACTTAACGAGATTTAATCTCGCCATACGAGCAGTTCGTTATATAAAGAAATTTAAAAAATTGACGAATCACAAGAAAACAAACATCAGGATCTGAACTCTAATATGGAATAAGATTTATAATTAAGATTATTTAAGTTATGTGATATCAGTATATGTGATATAGTGGTTCCCACTTTCGCTTTCCATCCGCGATAATAATAATCACATGTTATCTTACGTAAAGTGATCAAATGCATCAGTTATATAAAAGGAAGTAATCTTTCAACCGCAACAGTCATCGGTGTACTTGTGATCTAGCAACATCGAAACGATTGGCGTGCTATATTGATACGACAATCTCACAATCATCATGGATACTTGGATATTGTTGTTTCTCTTAACTGGTGCCATCGCTATTTATTATTATTTCTTCAAAAACTTAAAATTTTTTGAGAAATATGGAATTACACATATACCACCATGGCCTATTGTGGGTAATATGGGGCCAGTGTTTTTACGCCAGATATCGCTGGCTGAAAATATTCAAAAAGTCTACTATCTAAATAAAGATGCTAAATATGTCGGTTTTTTTGATGGTATGAATCCAATCGTGATGATTCGTGATCCTGATCTCATTAAAGCTATCGGTGTTAAGAATTTTGAGACGTTCCCTGATCATCGTGCTTTCGTCGATGAAGTTAACGACCCTCTGTTTGGCAAGAATTTGTTTTCGCTTCGTGGTGAAAAGTGGCGAGACGTGAGGACTTTATTAAGTCCGGCTTTTACTTCTAGTAAAATGAAAACCATGTTTAAATTGATGTCCGATTGTGCCGCCAATTTTACTGACTATCTTGCCAATTTACCTGCGGACAAAAATATTATGGAAATGAAGAACTCCTTGACTAGATATACAAATGATGTAATTGCAACTTGTGCATTTGGTGTCAGCGTCGATTCTATGAGGAATCCTAACAACGAATTTTATGTTTACGGAAAAGAAGCTACGTCTTTCAGCACTCTGCGCACTATAAAATTTTACATAAGCAGAAGTATACCATTGCTTGCCAAAATGTTGGGTATTAAATTTGTTAGCAATAACGTAGGTGAATTTTTCAAAGATCTCGTAAGAAGCACCATACATACCAGAGACATAAAAAATATCGTACGACCGGATATGTTGCAATTGATGATGGAGACCAGAGGAAAAAGAGGACCTGGAAAGGAACTGACTATCGAGGATATGACTGCGCAAGCATTTATTTTCTTTTTTGGCGGTTTCGATACTGTCTCTTCCTTGATGTGCTTTGCTGTTCACGAAATTGCCGTGAATCCAGATGTACAGGCAAAACTGCGCGATGAGATAGATGAGGCTCTCAAGACAAACAACGGAGATCTAACCTATGAAATACTAAACGGAATGCAGTATTTGGATGCGGTGATCAATGAGGCTCTTAGGAAATGGCCTATAGCTGTCTTTCTGGACAGGCTAAATGTGGAAGATTTTGAGCTACCTCCAGCATTGCCAGGAGACAAACCTTTTCTTTTAAAGAAAGGAATGAACGTTTGGTTCCCTGTTTACGGTTTACATCGGGATCCAAAATATTTCGAGAAACCAGACGAGTTTGATCCCGAACGCTTTCTGGATGAAAATAAGAAGAGCATAAATTCAGCCGCATATATTCCATTTGGACTTGGACCAAGAATGTGCATAGGCAACAGGTTTGCGTTATTAGAGACCAAAGTTATGTTATTCCATTTATTATCTCGTTGCGAATTAAAAATGTGCGCAAAAACTTCGCATCCGTTGCAATTGAGCAAGAAAAATTTCACTATGTTAGCAGAAGATGGATTCTGGTTAAAGATCCAAGCGAGAGACAATGCTAATGTATTCTCTAACGTTGGTAATCATAGTGCACCTAATGGTCATATTTAAATTCAAAAGAATTGTGAAAAAATTTTGTATTTATAGATATAAATCCAATAATATCATCATTTAACCGAAAGAAATAACACTTAAATTGATTTGGTTACACGCACGTAAATAGTTTTGTTTTAAATAAAATTCTCTTAAAATAATCGAATCAACAAAGCAATAATGTTTCCATTTGTTGATAATTTTATTTTTTTTTATCATTAACGTTTCATGGAAATTGAATGTAATATTAATTCTTAATCTGTTTATTTATCATTTCCATTGTTTAATATTGTCAATAAATAATTGATGTAATTGATGTAATTTTTATGTATTAATTTTTAAATGTATAAATTTCTATGTCAGAATGAAATTTAAATTATCTTAAATATAATATGAGTTATAATGTTACATAAAATTTCATAGAAAACAAAAAAATTTTTATATAATTATTAAAATAAGGAGAAATATTGTAGGATTATATAATACATTAAAAAATTGTGTAGAAATAGTGATATATATATATATATATATGTATATATAGTACATAATATACTATAAATATGTATAATAAAAGAGATAAAACATTATTTTCATTTAAACATAAGAAATTATTGATGTTAATAATAATTATATTTTACAGCGATAAAACGAAATATGTTAAACATAAAATATGTGTATAATAAGTAGATATAGTTATAGAGAATACAATCATTAGTAATATTATTATTATATGTATATATATATATATATATATATATAAGAACATGATTTATCAAACGAATTATTAAAAAAAAATTATTAAAAAAGAAGAATATGCTAAATAATCATTATTAATTATAATTTTAAAAACAGTTTCATGTTATCAAAATACAAAAAATAAAAATTATTATTATTATTATTTATTTTTCCTTACATGTCTTTCGTCTCATAAATCATTAAAAATCATTGTATAAGATACATCTTAATTCTTGAAAATTTTCTTGAAATTTGTTATAAAGAAAAAATATAAACAATAATTTGTTACACGTTTAAGTATTTTAAAACATAATTATATTTTAATTAAAAGAAATGTTTCTTATAATATCTTTTTTATAATATAATCAATAGATACATATATGTATATTTGATTATACGTAAAATACAATATCTTTTTCTTCATGAATTTTCAAACATACTTACAAAAATTATAGAACTTAACACACTTCGTCACAGTTACGAAATTGTTTGGGAGAACATGAATGTATTAGATAGAGAGAGGTTTTTAAGAAAAAGATTAGTTTCAGAAATGATACACATAAAGCTACAAAACAATGAAATTAATCTACGGGTACAAAATTTTTTTCATCATGACTATATTTCAATTCTTAATCAATTTGAACAATCATATGTTTTTAAGATAGAACTCATAATTATTGTAACATATATTTTTATGAAGAATTATATTTATTATTTATTTTAATCTTTATTTTAATCTAACACGTTACTCAATACCTAATATCAGAAATCTGTATACACTAACAAAGACACATGTCTAATGAAAATTTAAAATGTTTGTGATCACAATATCTGAAACGGAATGAAGTTGTACTTTTCTCTTAGAACTGGTAAGTTATTAAGAATTAGTAAAAGTTTAGAACTTTAGAAATAAAATAATAGAACTTTAGAAATAAAATAATTTCGTACATATAGATCTTACTAGTCTAAAAACTGAAAAAGAGAAAGATTCACAAAATTGAAAGTTGTTGGAACAACTTAAGTTTGATGAGAAGGTGTTTTCATTCTTCAATTTTATATTTTTTAATTTTAATTTTTAATGAATGTATTTATTATCTTGAAGATGATTGAAAAAATATAACCAAAACTTCGACAATTGTTTATGATAACTGTATAAATTGTGAATAATAATTAATTAAATAATATACTGCTAATAATCGTGTAATAGCTCTCATTTGCCCGTGTTTTATATACATTATTATTGTTACAAAACTTACGATCTTTGCGCACTTCAGCACATAGAAACTTTGTTTTTAACTTTTCATTGAAAGCAATCCTTATCAAGCAATCGAGTTAATTGAATGATTGTCTGAATGATGTATTCTCATCTACATGATGAAATCAAGGTCAAAATGATTTCACTCATGATAGAATCAAAGATGTGGATAGAGAAAAGTGGAGTCTTAGAGTTGTTTAAAATTGAGATTGTTGCTACAAAAATCAGCAAAAATCACTGATAATAATCTATATATATTTACTATCAATAACATTTTTAAATAAAAAAGCTGCTATGTATTTTATTAACACACATATGTATTGTTATGCATTACGTAATTCGTTGACAATTATTTGTAATTAATTTATTATGTTTATACTTCGACATAATATATGATATGTATAATATATAACATACCTACGTTTCATTTTCATTAGATTTCATTAGATTGTGATCTATGAAATGTTGCACAATCATTCTACGTAATTTATTATTTGATTACCAATAAAGTTGATGAATTTGTATTGATATTAAATACACGGAAAAAATTTGTTTTTTAATTTATCCTGAAAATATAATAGTTGTAATACAATATAAAATATTTTAAAATTTTTACCATGCATTTTAATAAAATTAATCAAACTTATTTTATATTTTATTATAGTTTTATTAATGAAAAATTTACATAAAATTCTTCGAAATATAATATTGTCTCAGAACTACATATTTTCAGAGTGAATTCTAGGAAAAAATTCTTTCCTTTCCGTGTAGGAATAATAATTTTTCAATATTAAACCAAAGCTTGCGTTGCATCAGATTCAAATTGCATATTGCGTTAACTTGTTACGTAAACATTAAAATTTTTTTTTTTTTTGATAGTACTTATTTCACATCAACAAGCAGTGATAAGCAATAAATGCGTGACAGATATAAGATAAAATAAGATTATAAGATAAAATAAAATAACAGAGTTTTATATATAGCACTATATATTAGGTATATAAGGTTTGATAGAACTTTGTTTTCTCATAAATTATATATATATATATATATATATATATATATATTTCCATTTAGATATTGGTATTTTTTCTTTATAAAATATAATTTATTATATTACACACACAAACACACA
>Ga0157363_1001150_pt1 | contig 21635 bp, 12 predicted proteins | sample AttsexASBM1_FD_111477 | JGI IMG/M metagenome (GOLD analysis project Ga0157363, IMG submission 111477) | Fungus gardens microbial communities from leaf cutter ant in Ribeirão Preto, State of São Paulo, Brazil - Atta sexdens ASBM1 | ecosystem: Host-associated > Fungi > Mycelium > Unclassified ... | reverse complement strand
TTTTTTTTAAACCGAATTTTTTTCGAAACGATAAGTTTTGGTCGGCAGAGTTTTCTCGTTAGAGTAGCGCGAATATTGCATTTCCAAAATCCAGGTTTTCCCATGGCACTCTGTATAAAGGCGAAAAATGGCTGTCGAGGGTGCAGTGAGCGCGCTTAAACGTCGCGCTTGGTGAACTCTTTCCACGTAAGAAGTTATAGCGTCTGTAGCTTTACTTTTTTGAGCCGACATTGTAATGGAAGCGTACACGAAATACTTGTAATTACTTGCAAGAATGTATAAGGTGCAGTAAGTCGCGTGCAATATAAGTGGTATTACCATGCTGTTTAGTCAGACGTTACACGCGAAAGAGGATAACAAAGAGAGGCCCAGGCCGACCGTTCGCTCCATCGGCAATGGTGCAGTTAAAAACTTTATCGGCCTGTCGGTTTCACCTACGATCCGCATTAATTTGCACCGATTTGCATTACGGCTTTACTCGCAGCTTTCGACAAACCGAAATTTGCATTAGCCCGGTTACCAAAGCGACGAATAGTGTCGCTCAGCGCGTTTTCGTAATTGGCCGGATTGCCCTTTAGAACTAGCGTGATTCGCGTGGCTCACTACTCCGCGACGCGAAATCGATTTGACAAATTCGCTTCTCTCTCCTGTTCTCTCTTCTCCTCTCCTCTCCTCTCTTCTCTTCTCCTCTTCTCTGTAGGAGATTATACTCGTCGGATTGCCGTTAAACCGACTGCCCTCTCGGATTTGAAAAACACAAACTCTCGGAAACGACGACGACGTCCACGTCGCTCCGAGCGAAGCGGAAAGAGCGTAAACCCGTTGCCTAGAGAAATCTGTCGCGATTTACGTTACGTCGTCTTAAAACACGCCGTTTTCGGTTCTGGTGAAACGTGACGTTGGGATTAATTTTCAATCTTTTCCTATATGGAAATAATCAGTTTTGAGTACTTTCACATGTACGATGCGCTCCGTATATATCATATACGTGTGTGTGTATATATATATATATATAAAAATGAAAATTACGTATAACATTTTGCCATTGGAACAATGGGATCTAGAAAGAATTTTGCTGTCACCCTCCGTATTTCTATTAAATTTCTTTCATTTTTTATTTTTTCTTGTTTCTATTTTTGTATGTAATACAATCTCTACAATTTTTAAATTCTAGTAATATTACATTCACAGTAATTACAAAAAGGATATTTTAGATAAAGTAAAGTAGTTTGAGAACAAAATTTGTTTAAGTTATCAGTGTATAGAACAATAGTCGTATCTATTCCGACGTGTTTAATAAATGTTCTCATGCGTGGCGTTAACTGCACGTTATTTTAAAAGCTGTGCGTGGTTGCGCAAACACAAATATCTTTCTTTTTTTACGAGCGGATAAATTCAGTCTTTCCATTAGAAAAAAACGCGAATAAACCGTGCGTCGTTGAGATCTTTTGCGGGTCAGTGATGGAAAAAAAGGGCACTGTAACAATACGAGATAAACGTCATCGGTTTTGTACACTTCGCGTCTCTCGATCCGTATTAATTTACATTACAAATGCCGTCGCGCGGATTCAACGACGAATCAAAATCTGCATTACTTGCATCGTGTTCTAGTGTGAGTTAATGGATATAGAGTGGGCATTGGATTCTGCAAGTTGCGCGAGTACTATTCAACCGTCTGCTTCTTGATTGGACAGCACTCGAAATGGGACAAATCGATCTAAGTTCTGCTTCCTAAATATTGGTGTACATTGTGATATCAATCATCATTTATTCCGCAAAAATAATAATTTGATAAACCTAAAGCAATTAATAATACTTGTACAAGAAAAGAAATGCACTTTTATAAAAGTTTAGTGTGATAAAAAAATAACTATTACTCTCTAAAATTTTTAAGTAAACTTTTAAAGTAAATTTTCACTTCTCTAAAGAATGAAATCTCGTTCTTAAAGATTGAAAATTGAGCTTTTTTTTAAAACTCAATTTTCACTCTTTAAAATGAGATTTCATTCCAAAAAATTTAGAAAATCCATATTTATTTTTCTGCTTTGAATGTTTCTTAAAATTATTCTATTTTATAAATATATTATACAATATGTGCATATCAGTTTTTTTATTTTAAACTCTTATACATTTGCTTTTATATTTTTGCATATTGTGTGTTATATGGTAATAATCTTTTAAAAATTATGTATGCTTTAATTTTTCACGTTTTTTTTATTTATTATATAGCTTTAATTTTTAATTTTATTATTATCTTCTCTTTCATATTATTATATCTTTTTGATATATGTTTTAATTGCTTGCTACATTAACAATGAAAATTAAATGGAATTAACAGTATATACGTGTTAAACGTAAAAGATTTAATTACGTAAATCCTAAGGTTTTTCCAATGAAACTGTTCCGAACACGTTACTGCAACTTCATTAATAAGACACAGCCAACGTGTAAGCTAACTATTGCCTGATGGCGCTACACGTAAGATCGACGAACATTAAATCGCCCGCTCTGTACACTAACTAGTTACTTCCAGAGGTCGAAGTTAACTATCTGCAGACTAGCGTAAGATCAGGAACTTGTAGCAGTGCCGGTAACGTTGCTTCCGCTCGTCAGATTATTTGATTGTGCGCATATCGAGAGCGACGAGCCGTACCCTATTAAGGGTGAATTCATACGCGAGAAGTCATTAGTTTTAGTACAGCTGGATTTATTATAAGTTATAACGTAATACTGCGACAACAATGTCCATAATACGTCAAATTAAGCCGTAAATGGATCTTCCAAATTTATCCCTAAAACAAACGGGGAAATTTAATTTAACGCATTTACGTTTTGAACGCTTATGAATCCGTACTCCTAAATTGTTGTACGCGCGAACTGCACTTCATAAATGGGACTGCGCTAGTTTCCAAACTTTCGTAATATATACGTCAGTGAAAACAAATTTTGATATAACAAGTCAGTGCTATTAAAAAAAATATCTATTTTACTTATCTCATGCATGTCATGTATCGACAAACGCTTATTTTAGATTTGTCAAATGATGAATTTTATAATTTTTAAAATTGCGATAGTAATTGCGATAGTAAATTTTATGTAAAAATTAGATTATTTCTTGTCAGTAGCTTATAAGGTTTTTTAGTGAAAAATTTTTTGCAACATTATTAATGAGAATTTTCAAATTATTTTAAAATTTACGCTTATATAAATAATTACAATTTGTAAAATTATTTTTAATTCGTACAATAATTTTCAAATTTGTTGATATGGGAAAATAATTATTAACAAAAATTACCCAACATTATATATGCATTTAAAATCAGCAAATTAAAAGGACAATAAGTGATTGTTATCGTATATTATTATTTAATTAACTGTTACAATTATATGTTTTATGTAAATGATAATTAACTCTTAATGTATTTCAAATTACATTGGAAGTGTTTCAATCTCGCGTATATAGAAAATCAAATACACACGTTAGAACTGGACGGTCGCAGCCCGAAGCATTTCGGAAGCAGACAATCGATCTCGCGTCACTGTTACCAGAATCACTCGTTTCCTTGTACATCCTGTTCCCGAAAGACACATTTCGCGAAATACCTTCGTCCATCGTTCTTATACACAGTGCATGAACAATTCTTTTTGATCTGAGATGTTGATCCTGAGAAAAATGAAAAAAAAACAATCGAAACGAATTGTCGTGTTACAAATATTCTCTTTAAAACTTTTATAGAATTGTCACTCTAAAGAGTCACATTTCATTCTTAAAGATTGAAAATTGAGCTACTTTCTTTCAAGACTGGTTCAATTTTCGCTCTTCAGAATGAGATTCCAAAGAATTTAGAAAATACAAAATCATGCGCTGTTATAGAAAAATTATTCATAACACTTGTAATTCTCTTCGAAATCGAAAATAGAATTTGCACGTATAAACTTTTATCATATCGTCGAAAAAGAACATTTAAAACATTTTCTTTCTATTTTCGCTTTGCGTATTTTAGATAATTTTCAAAAGTTTATGATGCAGTTGGCGACGCCAAAACTGGAAGACTTTCGACAAGAGGCGACAAGACGTCTCAGCAAAGATATTTAAAGCCGCTTAGAAGATTTTAAAGTTAGCTCTTTAGAGCGGCGATGATCGACGGCGCGCGTGATCATTCGATTGAGATGAATTCGATCGATCGGAAACGTGCGCGTCGATCTTGTTTGCTGGACCCACTGAAAAGCGTATTAGACGGCACTTTCCAGGAGTGCTTACTAACGACCGCACATATTTGTCGGATTTCGCTGTTTGATGAATGGAAACTGTGTTCTCTATCTAAACCGGAGTTAAACGCGCACGCTGGGCGCGTTCCCTGAGCAACTCGAGCAACGCGCACGTTGCGTTTATTATCGCGATTGAAAGCAAAGTTCGTGAAGACGGTCCCGAGTGAATTACGTTTCAAACTAATCCTGGACGTGCATAGAGATAACGCGATTATTTTTATTCCGGTTCATATTGGAGAAACCTGGCTGTTCTGGCTTTAATAATAGAATCGAGAAAGACTAGTTTGCCCGTTAATAATTAATAACGATGGTATTTGATGTCTGTTCTATTTTGTGACTATCCGTTTATGGTAATAGATGAGAATTAATAGATGTAATAGATGATGCCAGTAATAGAATACGATACAGTATTAATTTCATGATAATGAATTGTGGACGTAATATCACGCACGAATGGATCTAATTGGATTATGTATTTAGTAAAAATAAACACGCGTATAATGGACGTTAAGCGGCAGGTTTCGTTCGTAGCTAAAATGGACTATTATGAGTAATGTAACTTAAGTAATAACATGCAGTAAAAAACATTCTATATTTGTGTTAAAAATGATTTACTCGAATCCTTGTTAAAATTTTGCTTATTAAAATAGAATTTTTAATATATCCGAGTGTTAATATAATGTGATCATGTTATTTGAATATTTTGTGTTAAATTAATTTCAACATTTCTTAGTGTTAAAGTAACACAATTTAGTGAATAAACGAATAACATATAAATAAATTTCTTAAAACGTAAATTCTAAATTAATAAAATGTATTAATTTGACGTATTATAAATGTTAATTTTAATAAAGAAAATGATTACTTACAAATTATGTTACCATTACGTTTTTTTATATTAATTTTTTACATAATATTAGTGTTGCTTTCTAACGATTCAGCTTGTGTTAAATTAATATAAAATTTGAATGGATCGTTTGATACATGTAAAGTATGTTAAATTTAACACAAATGTTCCAAGTATGTGTGATATTTGGTATGAATAGTATTAATCATTTTTTCAAGAGGTACTTATTTCAAGATATAATTGCGCGCGCACGCAATTCTTTTATTCAATATATTCTTTTATTCAATCTTGCTTTTATTTCAACGAAAAATTTCTTGCGTTTAATTAAAAGAATTGATGAATAATAATTAATAAAAATATCTTTATGATCGCGAATCAGCGACGTAAATGTGTGTGAAATAATACTATTTGATGAAAAATTTTCTAATATCTATTTTAGTAAAACAAAATATTTTGTAGAATCAAAAACGGATAGTAAGTAATAATTCATGTTGCTAACAAATTAGAAAACGTGTGTATTAAAACCAGCTAAATTCGTACGTAGCTGTATGTCCTATGGTTCAACAAAAATTGACAGAGAATTGACAGGCTACGTTAAAAGAGATACATCCGAGAACAAATTCTATCCGAATTTATACCGATCAATATTGGTTCTCTGCCAACGCCATCCGGTCTTGATCATGACTACAAAAGATACAAAAAAGTAAAGATATATCATATGTTCGTCGTTGTACTTTATCAAAAATATTTTTGTTCACCCAAACTGAAAAATCAAAAAGCAGAATATTCACAAAAAGTACGATTTTGCTAAAATATTTAAAGAAGCTACATATAAGCTCGAAAATAATTTTGTTAAACATTAAGATAATTATGTAGAAAATTCAAGCATAATGAACGGTGCTATACAAAATTTTGATATTCTGGCAACCAACTTGAGCGTCCTCCATAATTATTTTAATAGTTCAACAAAATTATTTCCAGATTTATATGTAGCTTTTTTAAATATTAATAGTTAAATTTCTAAATATTTCAGCAAAATCGTTTTTTTCATGTATAATCAAACTTGTTTCTTGTTTTCTACTTGATTTTTCATTTTAGATTTTTACAAAATATTTGTATCAGTTAATATGCATGACAGATTCGAAAACTTTGAACAAAAATTAGAAATAATTGTTTTATAAAAATAGATAAAAAATATTTTATAATTTGCAATATATACTGGAAAAGAAATTTGATTGCATTAATTAGAATTCTGGTTGAAAATCAGACAAATCAGAATTTTCTAACTTGACCATTATCAGAAATTTTCTCAGTGTATACGATCGTTTAACGGAATCATCTCACGTACACGTGCAAGGCACAAGATTAAGACCAAGACTCTTCTTCTGCATAAAAATGATGTACAAATTCTCTAATAATAAAAAAACACACCTTTAGTATTTCCAAAGTATTTACTGTTTTATGAATTATGGAAAGTTGGACTCTTAATACTCTTACCTGTGTCACACTCGCATTAGAGGCTGAGAGTTTCGAATTGAGAATTAGAATTCAGCCAATTAGAACGAAATGGATTAAAATTAAAATTATCTGATTGGTCACATTCTAATCTTTAATTCGCAATCCTCAAAATATAATGTGACACGGATATACCAGTGTTTTATTTAATATGTTGACTGTAATTCTGGACTCTAACGGCTCTTACATAAAACAAAACGAATTTGAGTAGATCGAAAATAGATAGCTGTAATGCCAGTAAAGCAGAAATTTTCAACAATACAAAAGCTCTCTTGAGTTCGCAGACACTTATGCAAAACTCGATCTTTATTTTCGATAAATGCATAATTTAAAAAAAAATATTTACTGAAGAGTACTCGATGTGCAAGTACTATATAAAACAATAATAAAATTTATGCATTTAATTTCTTTCAATACTACTGGAAACAAACACGTTTCTGTTTACGTGACGTTAAGTAATATTTATAGCCTTTTAGTCAAATATTCGTGTGATTTTTCATTCGCGTTATCCTGTCTCTCCTGTATTTATCCTATATTATTTCGTTAAATTGTACCGATTAATACAGAACACTGCTGACACATCGTAAATCATAAAGCATGTTATCAAAAGTTAGTAGAAGAAGAAGATTCGTTTTCAAACAACAGGCTTCCAATGAGATATCGAAACCACTCTTACGTGGGCGATACCTGACAAATCTCTCCGGATTCCTTCAATCTTTCGCGACGGGGCACACGTTTCCCCTGCGGCAAGAGAGGATCCGGAGTAGGAAACTGTCTCGTAACCCGAGTCGGTTTCCTTCGTCGGCCACCCCGCCTCAGATCGCGCGAAGCTCTTGTGGAAAGTTCAGAGTGATTACATCGAATTCTTTCCCCGGAGCAGACCGTCCGTTCGACCTATCGCTCGTCCTATCTCGTCGCATACCCTATCCTCGTCCGATCTTCCCTGCACCTCCATAATCCTAAGCCCTTTTTGTTACCCTCGTCCCTTCGACATTCGCAGCCCCGTTTGAGTGTTTACTCGCGTGCTCGAGTTCTGTCAGTATCACACGTCGTGTCCGCCAAACAAATCGATCCCTTCTCACCCACTTCGCTTGTACGGGACTTTCAGATCGTGTATGACACGACTCGGCACGACATAGTCACGTTAAGGTATGCTCGAGCGTCGTGACCCGTCATATTGACCGATTTTTCCGATTATGAAAATAGCAAATCGAATACGCAAAGATCGCGTTGAACGATATAGATGGTGTGCAGTTGTAGTGCGAATTGCAGTGTGCAGACGAAGTCTGTGCAGGAGAAGTTGAAGAGCTTCTTCGAGTCGAATTGCATTTGTAATCCCGATGATACGTAACACGAATGTTCCTTGATGGAAGCCTAACGTCATACTAGCTTTCTGTGTAGAATCGAGTTTCAAGTGTCACATTTACACACGAATGCATATTTAACATGTGACAGACAATCTGAAGATTTATTTATAAATTCGCAATTTGATCGAAGTAGTATTTGATAGGACATTTGCTTCTCGTTTGCAGAGTTATTTTGTGACAATTATACGGTATCTAAAGATAATATTACGATCTCGACGTAGAAACGATGTAAGCAGATCTCTTTAGCTCTTCAGTCGATCTACGGTAATTACATCAAAGCATACGTCGGTTTCCGTGGAGTTCTGTTCGTAAGAGATTCCGCCCTTCACCCCTTATGGAATCTGAATACGAGCTAGCGCGCATTACGATCCCAATTGTAATCCGTTGTTCAGTGCAGCTCGGCCCTGAAGGGGTGCGCGGAAGGGCAAACAAAGGCGAGCACGTCGACGAGCACGCTCGCGCGCGCGCGACCAGCTGCGCGTTCAGTTCGGGGATGAAAAGAGGGATGATTCTCGCGTTGGTGGTCGGTGCGCCTGTATGATCGCCGATGACCGTGTCATGTTACTTACATGTCCAAGGATCGGCCACGTTGAACGCCTCACTTAGGTGTACCAAGGGGGTTGGTCTCGCGCGAGCAACGGCGAGGTGCCGGGTCGAGACGAGTATACGCGGACCACGCGTGTCTCCCGATTGTGACGAGCGCACACGCACGCACGCACGCACGCAAGCACGAACGTACGTACGCACGCATTCACACGCACGCAGTTTCGCCGTCGTCGCCGTATAGCGGTAGCGGAGTTACGGAGATACACGGAGTTCGCGAGTTCACTGCGCACACAATTTCCCATCGCCGTCGTCGCTTCTCATCCCATGCCGAGCATGCATCGTCGTCGTTGTCATCATCGGCCACAACAGCCGTGTAGACATCGCCGTCTTCCTAACAGGACCCGCTGGATCCAGCGGCGCGGTAGTTTACACAACACGGAATTCTCTCACCGTGGATTGACACGCGTGTCTCTCGTGCACGTCGTGCGACCAGAAAAACTCAACACGAGCGAAGTTTAATATTCCAGGGTTCCGCGATGCGAACGAGCCTTTCCTGTCCGCCGCTGTCACCCGGATAACCGGGTACCCCCTTTTTTTCTCAACCGGCCGGCTAGCTATCAAACCGGAAAAGGGCGAAGAATGAGAAAGGGCGAGGATAGATTGGAGGTTCGCGGAGGACTGTTCGCGCTCTGTGAAAGAATCTGGCACGATTTTTAGGGAAAAAGGAGAACGTTCGCGGACGAACGAGGGCGCGAATCGTTTATTCTCCGTATAGAGTTGTGCACGACACGGGTCTCGCAGACGTTGGCGAGCACTCTGCACAAGCTCTCTCGGCCGGGGATACACGAACGAACGAACGAACGCAGTAGTAGCAGACCGAACGGGGCGGCCAAAACGCATCAGAGAAGGAGTAGGAGAGGGTATATAGGAGTTGGATGCGGCGCGGTGGTGGCAGCGGCGGCGGCGGCAACGGCGGCGGCGGCAGTGGCGGCGGCGACGGCGGTGGTGATAGTGGCGGTGGAGGAAGGAGGAGAAGGTGGAGAAGGTGGTGGCAACGAACGAGGGATGGCGCGGGATGGAGAACAGCATGGGTGCTTGGGGGTAGGGGCGGTGGACTGATGGCAAAACGGGGGTGGCTCACCAAGCCCGGTGATCTCGCACTCGCTCGCTCACTCGGCTTCTAGTCGGTCATCGTTGCGCCATCAGGCTCGCTTTCGCTCACCTCTGCCGCCTCTACCGCCTTTGCCACCGTCGCTGCTTGCGCAGCACCCGCCGTTACCACTACCATCGTACAACCACCTCTCCATCGTCGTCGCCACTACCGCCGCCGCCGTCGCCGCCGCCGCGACCCGGCCAAACCCAGACCTGGCGCGGGGTAGATATCGCGGGCTCACGACTCCGGGCTCCAGGCCGCCCCAGCTGCTCGTGCCCCACCATCCACGCGAACATCCCCTTCCGGCCCTCAGTGCCGTAACGCGGACGCGATGGCGCCTCGGCCGTACACGGGTCTCCGGTAAACGCGTGGACCGACGAATTGATTCGGTAATGAACGCGCGGACCGTTGCTGATGGGTGGGACGATGCTTGCGCTGCGAGCAAGCGCGACGCGCTGACGACGATGGATCTGAGAGACGCGGAAATGCCGCGCTTAATTACGGCCGCATTCGCGACGGACCGTCGCGGGAACGTCGACGTCGATCCTTCACCGATCCCCTTTCGGTGCACAGAGTACAGAATTCTTCTCGGTATAGCTGCGAGAACTGGCGATCAAGGATATTGACGAATCAAGGGGCGCCGACCGAAGATCGAGACGCCCGTTTACTCTTCTACCTCGCGCGTACTTTTATGTCTCTTAATCTCGGATACGATGATAAATGACGCGATTACCTGAAAGGAATCAGATGTAGGTTAAAGCTCAGAGAAAGCAAGTTGTTCAGAACCGTATTGACAAATTAAGGGTTGAAATAAGATCCTAACATGAGGGATTAGGGGTTAAGTATCTTTGCAATTTTTTCTTTGTCTTAGGGTAGAATCCGGAGACGTTCTCAAGTTTCGAGATGATTTTAAGCTAGTGCTTGAGATGTCAGAAAGTTATTAGTATCTCAAGACAATGAGACGATTTTACAATTAAGAACGAAGTATATGAATACTGGCTTTTGATAACGATATATTAGAATTTTTGAGAAAGAGACACGAGGATCGGAAGAAGCGTGCCACGCTTCCGGGAAAGGTATCATATTAAATCGGATAGTATCGAGAGGTAGGTAACTGGATAAGGGCGGATAAAGTTGGATAGAAATCCTATCGGAATATATTTGGATCCATGCGGATTTCGCCCGATACCATAAGTTCCTATATGGAATTTTTCGGCATCGGGGAATAGGTGGGAGAGGAGGGTTTGTGTAAAACCCAGTCTGAGAGCCCAGGCGAGGCCGACGACGCCGATGAACTCCATCGAGACCCGCGCGGCGGAGAGGCTCGCGAAGATATTTTTATGAAAAATTCAGCTTGCACGTTTGTGGCGTGGAATTTTTTAACGAGCGACGTGGCAAAAAGTTTGCCACGAATTGGAAATTCCGACTGCATTAGCGAACTTTCATGTTCGGGGATGCGCGCGCGGGGGTTACTCGGTTATTATACGCTAAGAGAACATAGTGCGCGCGCGAGTAGTCAAGATCGTTTTAGAAAAAAAGGGCGGGATGGGGAAGGAGAAGGAAGAAAGAACATCAGAGACATTACTTGACCCAGTTTCTTACCATCTCCTGGTAGTCGTACCGTGCTTGTTTCGCGCTTCTGTATAAACGGTCCTCTAGCTCTTAAAATGGCCTGACAATCAAATAGTATATAAATGGACCGTCTCTGTGTTTCTAGAGGTTTTCACAAGAAACGCGTTTGCATACAAAAAAGGTGGTCGCTCGATTATGCGATTTTGAAAGAGACTTTTAGCGCAACTCAAACGAGTTCCTTCCGACTATCGACTGTTATACGTACAAAAATGTTTATGTGATCGTACTGTACTTTTCTGTCCACGTGACCACATTAATCCATTTCAATTTATTTAAGATAGAATCAGCCAATAACAATTATCCATACGAAACGACAACACTCGGTGAAAGATTATTTAAATATCCGAGAAGGGGGTTATCGATTCGTATCAGGAATTCGCCACTTGAATTAATCAAATAACAAGTCACAAAGGTGGACTTATTCCCGCGGATATTGAATAATTAGTACGCGGCGTGGAAGCATCCCTTACATTACGGTCCGCGTGTACGAGCATTAGCAATTCGCGGAATTAACAAAGAATGGGCTTTAAGGATGAACGATATCCCCCGAGAGATAGAATCCGATATTTCATTTTGCAACGCCTCGACAGCACTCAATTCTCTTTGTGGTAGTGCTGAAAGAGTTACGCTCTTTGATGGCGAATAACATAGGCATGATCTGTTCAGAAAAGAACGGTGTACTTTAACTGACAGACGTTAATTGATAAGCCGATTATCGAGCTACAACGATTGTTTTCAGCGATCCGATCCATTTTGACGTAACCGAACGTGCTAAATATTCCATTTGAATAAATAATCGCGTCTCTCTCGCGGATCGATTTTCGCCGACAACGCGGCGCCTGGCAGAAAAGACGAAGCGTCTTTCTAAAAATCCAAAAAAAGAAAAGAGATAAAATTGTATCGATAATTCGAACGTGTTTCGTGTGCAGTAAATATCTGCGAAAGTGACATTCGTCGTGCCATTTATCACTATGCTCTTCATCAAGAATGCTTGATACTTTTTTTTTTTAGTTTTTACGAATTAAAATTATCGATGGAATTATTAGATTGTGTACGAAAAGTTTTTACAGCATTGATTTTTCGCGACCTTTCCTTTGCAGCGCGTAGTCATCTCTCCGCTATAAAATTGCGATATATTATCGTAAATTTAATAATTCTTAATACGTTTACTTGCACAACATGTTTTATTTTACGTCATATTTATACTATATTTAGTATATCGCTTAAATCAAATTTGTGTCAAATAGAACTGTTAAAAAATATTTATTCATCTGGAGAGAGAAACACGAAAATAGATCTACGGATGTATAACCGGAAACGTTTAGTTTTTAATTGCCAATGCTGGCGCAGCTGAAAAGTAACGATGTACTATTAAATTCATCACATTCATTCGGATACGCACAGTGCACTTACGCACACACGCATCTCGCTTCATCCGGCCACAATAATAAATACGAAAATCGTTCTCCGATGCGCTAACGTCGTCGTCATCATCGTCGTCGTCGTCGTCGTCGTCGTCGTCGCTGCCGTTTGCGAAGGGAGGAAGACATAATGACACTAAATTTCCTGTGACAAACGACGCGACCACTCCGGGATACCGACGGTACCATTTTTAAAGCTCACGCTCCGCTAAAAACGCTCGCGGGACACGCTCGAAGGCGCATCGTGATTACATGCGTATATACGTGTGCCTGTATATGTAAGCATGTATACGTGTGTATACAAGTGAATACTTGTGAATTTTTCTATGCTACTGCGCGTGTGTAAACGCGCGTTTAAACGAGCCTATGTCTACAAGTATCTGTCTCTAACTGTGTATACCCGCGCTTGTACGATATACATATAACGTGTGCGGGTGGATAAGGGTTGTACGAACGTATATACGCGAGAAAAGCGGCGAGCGCGTCACGAGCCAAAATCTCTCGCGTATTAAATTCAGGCCTCATGGGCCTGACAGTCGCCAGTCATTTAGATAGTGATACGAGGCTCTTGAGTGCCACCTTACGGCACTAACGCTGGCAAACGCCGATCTCGTTCGTCACCTCCTGATCCTCCACAGGAGAGGACACAGGTTCCTCCGCCTTCGATTCCTCTCTCTCTCTCTCTCTCTCTCTCTCTCTCTCTCTCTCTCTCTTCTTCTCTTCGTTCCAATGGGCGGCGGGTCAAGCTCCGCGCGATCAGCATCGAGCCGCACCATACCATGTAGTACCTGCAGCAGTGCGCTTTGCACACACGCGACGTGCCCACTTGAACGAATATCTTACGACGCGACGAGAAACCAACCGGCTCGTCTTTTCTCTCGAGGATGAGAGAAAAGTGCGAGTCGCCGTTTACAGCGTAGTGGACTGTATAGGCAATGAACATGATATATGTCGCGTGTATATACAGGATGTCATGTGATATGCGGAAATTATTTGTGAAATGAATTCAAAAGAGAGATAGAGAGATAGAGAGATAAATCGTTATTTATTGTGCTTTTTGAGATGATATCCCCTCAAGCGCCTAGAGAGAAAGAAAAAGAGGGGGGGGAGGAGGAGAGAGAAACATGAATCTATAATCAGTATCCTATATATAGCATTATAAATGTAGCTTGATACTCCTAGATCGAGATAACATAGTATATACGCGACTTTTATCATGAGGCACATAAAATCCAGAATTCGATTAATGTTAACGATCATTTAATTTTTGGCAAAAAAATGCAAGCTTCTCAACGCGCATATAAATGAATCTTCTTCCTTCTCGTGATTTCACCTTATAAATATTTTATTGTATGTCACCCTATATGGCTTAGAGAACCGTTTGGGGGTGAAGGAATTTAGGGATGGGAAGGCGCTTTTTTCCGTTCAATCGATCCTTCAGGTTTGATTTTCGGGATGAACATTCGGCTCCAAAACTCCCGGCGATTGTGTGAGCTGACTTTAATCCTAGAAAGCCCGAAAAAAAATTGTAGGCTTTAGTTTTTCATAGAACGTAGTGCAAGCTATTTCGCCGTTAGGCGAAATCTGCCGTTAGGTTATAAAAAATATCTTACGTACTAAGCACAAGTAATCAAAGAATTAATATTTCTATTTTATCAAAATACATAAATAACACTTTAAATGAAAAAAAATGAACATTAACAATGTATAAATATAAAAAAGGATACAGCATGTATTCATTATAAATGATTGTAACATTTATCGGACATCACGTGTATAATTCAACCGTAATTATGATAATTGCAATTATATACGTATTATTGTAACAATTATATCAGCATCCACGATAGTATTGCTAACAGGAACTCGAGCATAAAGTTGAAATAGCACAGCTTTGCAGATAAGTATGCAGACGCAGTTGGAAAATAAACGTCATATCGGAATCTCTCTCTCGTACGTCAACTGGATGCGAATTCCAAAGTACGCAGTACCGCAACAACAAAAGCTTCCTTGATATGCTATGGCGAGATACAGGCGATTGTATGAGTATAGGTTTCGTGGATTGGACCTTGAGTCCTTGTTAGCGGTGGTTCTAAATTGAAATTCCTCGGACAGATAAGGAGAACCCCCCGTCAAGATACTGAATGTTTCGCCACGGTGGTATCTTGGTATCTTGGTATCACGAGAACGACGCACCGAGTCGCAGGAAATAAGAAACAAATACAAAGAAACAAAACACTCCAGGGGTTTTTATTGGAAATGCCATTAACAACGTGCCATTGATTAGAACAAAAAATTTCACGATTTGGAGGAAGTGAGATTATCGACCATTTAAAGACTATTTGGCAAGCACAATTAACGTAAACTTCTTAAGAACTAAATGAACAGCGAAAAAATTCCGATAACGATGAAAGTTACAGTATAAAATGTGTTCGTGACATTCAAAATTGCAAACTACTCTTTTGGGAAAATCTCGTGAAGGGTTATAAATTTTAGAGAACATTCGAAACGCTACGCATCTCCATAGTCTATATTGCACGAATGATAACGAGAGACAAAATACATGACAGTTCTTATCAACAAAATGTCTGAAGGCTAAAATGAATCTAATTTTTTATCTTTCGAACAATATATTTCGTTCGAGTAATACGTTTTGTTTGAATGAAATTTTATCTTTTTGTCTTAAATGTTGCGAATTGTGAGGATAATATAAATTCTGTTGGTAAATATCGAAAATATAGAAAATGATAAAGATGTCTATGCCACATTGACTTAATCAAAGTAAATACATCGTAAAACGAAAATACTCTTCGAAAACTTTAATGTCAGAAAATGATGAGAAAATTTTCCCGCATTTGATCGATGTTTCGCGTTTGATTTTCGCGAGTGGCGTTTGTCGCTTTTGAGAGGGTGTCTCTGTGTGACATCTTCAATGGACGAGTTTGCCCGTACCGTATACGATAAGAAAGGTGCATGGTCCATCGTATGAGGATCGCAAAGATCAAGGGGAAAAAGAGAAAAAGAGAGGGAGGGAGAGAGAGAGAGAGAGAGAGAGAGAACATTGGAAGAGAAGGAAAAGGGACGAGATAGCCTGGGACAGTATGGGACAGTAAGAAATGGGGGCAGGTTTTTCTTCATTCGATCGATCCATCGAGTCTGATTTCTGCGAAGAGCATCCGTCTTCTGTGCGGTCGTCCGATGAGTCCATTCCGACATTCCAGACGTCGCGACGTCGTTTGTCTGTCGTGTTAGTGCCTTCACGAGAGCATGAGAGTAATGTAATGTTCTTGAAAAAAAAAAATGTTTATCGACGAAGGAAACCGCATAGCGTAATATCTAATTCTCAGTTACTTTCTGTAGCAATTACTTACCCTCTTGCAAGGAAACTCTTAAAATTTTATTAATTTATTTTTACTTTGAACAAAAATATTTTGCATTTTTCATATCTTTTTATATCTCTCGAACTTTTTATTATCAATAATTTTTGGAGAAAATCTTTAATGAATTTTTATTTATAGAGCGTATTTATTGAACATTTTGATAACTCAAAAACACTTCGATCTTGCAATCAGTTTGCATTTGTGACTACAGAATAATCACCGTACGGAAAGTGTCAGAACAAACGGTGAATAAAGCGTCCGGAAAATCACAGTTGCTGATGGGTTCACATTAAGATAGATTAGTCGACCGCGACACGCCAATAAGCAGATCAGCGATGCGAAGAATCCGGAGAGGAGTCGGCGACGTAGGAGGACGTAAAGACAGAAACGCGACTAGCTCTTTCGCTGTTCGATCGATCTTTCGGGTCTGATTTTCGCGAGAGACATCCGTCTCCGCTACGAACTCTCGAACTCGCCGGACAAGTACGTGATGGGCACAGGTGGAAGATAAATGGGAAGTTACACTGGGACAGCGTAAAAATGGATTTCCCGCTCTTCTCCCGCTCTCAGTTACAGATGTATTCTCGAGCATCTGTTGTGACGATTTTGCGGCAGCATTGTTAGCACGTTATCGATACCGTCATATCGTATCGAATTATTAACGCGAGAATTGTTGAACGTTAGTGAAGTACGAAAATACGCATCCTGCGGTTATAATCGTAATTTACAACGGCGTGTTTTTAACGATGTGGAAACAAATTAAACACGTGCGCGAATAATTAACGCGTTCCCTAAACTTTGTTGATTTGTTACACAGATGTGATATCTCTCGTGATATCTTAATCACGTTGTGCGTACACATCTCGCGTGTATGTCCTTTGCCGTTTCATTATTTGAAAAGTTCATTTGATACGTTCACAATTACGTTATAATCACGTTTTGTGTATATAATGGATTCGCAGTTATTGGAATGTTCTTTTAAATCATTCAATTTAGTATGACGTAATATTACGCGTTCACGAGTGATATTAAATACTTAATGGTTCCGATTGTAATTGAATGCGCACTCGTTGCCAATAATTTACATAATTATGCAACTTCGACATTCACGGATTTTGCTCGCGGACTTATCGCTATGTGAATGCTATCGTGGACAATATCCACGCGAACGGCGCAGCGCAGCGCGCTGCCAAAAACGGATAACGTCCCGGCAATATTCGCGCTCTCGCGTTCGTTCATTGTTAATCTGCCTCAGCGTGGGAACAATTAGCTCCCCTTCAATTTTTTACACTGTGGCCACGCGAGACAAGGAAAATATTTTGCGTTCGCGCGCACGAGTTTTCTCGTATTTAAAATTCCAACAAAAACACATATTGTGCCGTAACGAATATTCCGGTGAAAATATAAAAAAAAAAAGGAAGATAAAGAGAGAAGAGAAAATGGCGCAAAAGCAACAAAGCGAGGTCCTCTCCAATTTTTCAATGACCGTGTTGCCATGAGTCGACGCGTTTAGGCACGGAATTTCGTACCGCGGATTATCGTTGACGAAATATCGGATCAGCGGTTTTCAGAAAAACCGTCTTATCCGATGCGAGAGACGAGATTGTCGAAATACGATGGCCAAGCGGAGAACTCACTGCGAAAAATCAATACCCGCTTATACAGGAGATGAACTACAACGTTACGGCTTCTGGCAACGGCGACGCAAAGTTACTCACCAGTTCGGAACATTTTTAACTATTTCTTCGAATTTTGTTTGTTTGATCAACTAGTTTCCCCGACGGCGGGCTTTGATGCCAAACCGAAGTACGCAAACCATTCGCGCATCGATCGCTCACATCAAAAGTACAGTGCGCCAGAAACGTTTCTAAGCCGTATGCGATTCGTGTGCGAACTTCCTCCGTGGTTTAACGTTCTTAGAAGGAACGTTGACGAATACTGTTCCCTACACATGCATTCCGAATAAACGACGAGGTCTGACGTTCGACGTAACATTCGTGAGTTTCGCCAATCCCTGATGATCGCGAAGATAAATGTTGCAAAAGTATTGCTTGATATTTCTTTTTTTTTTTTTAAACGAATCTTGCGAGTTACGTTTATATTACGCGTAGAAATTGTCTGTAATGCGAAATGCCGGGACGCGACATTTTTCTTACGAGAGATCAGTCAGAAGTAAATAGAGTATCCCAGAACCTCCAACCCTCATTATAATTTTAAATTCTATGATGAAACTGGAGTCAACTTTTTTTCCTGTGAAAAAATTTCGAAAGAATTCACTGCGCATTATAATTTCTTGATATTCAATATTATATATATTGATAATAAAACTTTGAATTGAAATGTTTAAAAAACAGAATGAACTAGAATTTTAATGAACAACGAGGTTTTGTTAATTAATAGCATCTTAGCAGCTTAGTTCACAAAAACTTCTACGACTAATTACAATAAGGAATAATTGATCTCAATTAGTGATTAAAATTCAAATTGTCGATAGCCTAACCAAACGGTTTATTTAAAAAATCATATTTTATTTTCTTTACAAACATTTCGAAATTCATTAGTTCTCCAAAATACCACAGGCTGCGAATTGTGTAAAAGTTTTTAGAATTCATGATTCTGATATTGTACATATTCTAAAAAAATATATATTGAGAAATTAAAAATGTTATTAGTGCTTTTATGCGTTAATAAAACTTTATTGGAGAAGCTAAAAAAATTATACACAGTTAATAATGAATATAAGAGATCTCATTCGTATAGTTAACTAATTAAACGTGATTTCCAGAGTATAGTTTTACACAGTATTTTAACTTTGCACATACTTATCCTTTATTCTCTTAGAGTTTAGCTTACTTTAGAGAAAGTATTCTCTTTCCAAACGATTTCAATTATCCTCGTCAATTTCAACAGTAATGTGGAAATTAAATTTTAGTCGAAACTTTGAATACCATTTTTTTTCATCGCGTAAAACGAGCAAAGGAAATAAGCGTAAATAGAAATATATGTCCAGCATAATGAGGAATTATCCGTAATCTGACGGTTTTAACGTCGATGCTTTAAAGATTTCAAACTTACGTTAAGTCCATCGTTGGCGTTATTGCACGGTTTGCGTGACCATTCTAAGTCGTAAAATTAGATTAAACTTGAAGTAACCGTAAATACATATAAATATTACCTGGTCTAAAAACATATTCGTTAACGATATGATTAATCATTAATTTGAAGAATGATAATTCTGTAAAAACATCAAACACTTAATAATCAGACTAATTAATTAATAATAGCAAATAATAACAATAGCGAATGGAACTCTTTTAAATTCTTAAATTTTCTTCAAGTAGAATATTCTTTTGTGAAAAGATTAGAGATTGAGTTCAATTGGCTTTTCACACACACAAGAATAATTTTTCTTTCTCGTTCGCCGTTTATCATCTTAAGATTAGCTTTTTTTCGTTCAAGTGATTTTCGAAAAATAATTTTGAGAATTGCTTTGCGTGTACTTGAATATAACATGAATGAAATATTTTATAAATTCGCTTTGAAGTAAAAAAAAAACAAATAGAAGATATATTTTTATACATGAGAAATACATAATAATTATAATAGACAATGATTATATTTTACAGAATAAAGGCTAGATTTCTTCAGAACCATTAAAATATTAATTAAAAATTCTCATGAATATCTCAATGTTCTATAAAAATCTAAAGTTTTCAGCCCAAGTAATCAAGCGGTTGAATCAATTATGACAGTCTGTGCAAAAATATCACGCATACGCTCTAATTGCGCTGTAAACAATGCAAATTGTTTTCGCTTGACAATGAGAACAATGAGATGAGGTCAATAGAAACATCAAACGTTTTAAAGAATTATTTCATTCGTTAAACGTTGAAAGTAACAAAATGCTCAAAAATTATATATTTTTTTAAAATTATCTAGAAAATAGAAAAGAAAGAAGAAAGAAGAGAGAGAAAGAGAAAGAAAAGAAAGAATTTCAAAAGCATATTTATAAAGCATTTTAAAAAAAAAAGTCTTTGCGGATCTTTACAATATTTTCGAATCTATTTTATTATGTTATCGAATACGCGTCATGTAATCGATAGAAAATATATAATACGAAACAAGGCAAAGTCGAGGTAAACAGTGGCGATTCCGTTAACTTTCTTATCAAGATGACATGTGTTCATTCGATACACCCAGCGGAGCGAATCTGCTAGACGGAAACGGAGCTTTTCCCGAGCTTTTTCTTATTGTATAGCGCGAAAGCTACCGAAGCTGTCTCTGGCGCGAACGCGAAAGTGGAGGTAAAAAGAACACCCTTAATTCTTTTCCAATCAATCGATTTCTCGAGCTCGATTACCGTCGACTCAGTTGCACCAGCGTGATACAAATTGCGCGTGGTGCGCACATTTTCTACGAGAAGAATTAACATCCGACGGGGATTTACCGAACGAGGGAATTGGGTTGAGATTTTTACGTCAAGATCGATCCGAGATATCGAGCTGGCCAAAAAACCTTCGTCAAAGACGGTTGCAATTGTTTTGCGAAGTGTTACGTGCTAAGCGCGATCTATTCGATTCTCTAAAAGAATTTTTTATTCTATTTCGCACAAAAAGTAAAAATTATGAAGCTATAAAATTAAATTACTTTTAATTTAAAAAGTATAACACATGTTTTTCACAAATCTATATATATTTACTCACTGAAAATTACTTTTGAAGACAGATGTATAGATTTAAATAAAAATATGTATCATGCTTTTTGAAATATATTATAAAACATATGGAAAGGAATTATATAAATTTGGGTAATAATAATTATTTCTCCGGGTAGTAAGTAATCAAAATATAGCAAGTATTTTTTATGAGATACAGAAGAGATAAGAAATATATAATTATTATATTAATAATAGAAATAAATAATGTTACGAACGTTTAATGATAGAAATAATAAATAGTTTAATATTACGTTGGTTTTTTTATCATAAATTTAATAAGTTTAAAATTAAAATTGATAAATTATGTCTTCATCAAGTCAAAGCTAATTTCAGATTGGATCAGGAAGTCAAATGACAGCACGTGCTATAAATTGGGAAGCTCTGCATGAAAATATTGTAATCTGAAGAAATGGTCCTGTGAGAGTAGAAATCGAAAGTTACAAAATATAATTGCGCAAGTTCATGCTTGCCACGTACAACTTTTCGAATGAACTTCTTAATTCGTAAGGCGCGAAGTCGTTTCAAGATTATATATGAGACCAGATGAAAATTGCGGAAGAACCGGAGGAACCTTTTGCTTTGCGAAAAGAGAATTCGGCCACTGTTACGCGTGCGTTTAAAGAACGCAGTCATTCTATCTGCTCATCCTGCCTTTTTTAGAGGGTCGGTATTTCAATCTCTCAACTACACACACACACACACACACACACACACACACACACACACACACACACACACACACACACACACACACACACACACACACACAAAACAACAACCTATGCGAT
>Ga0157363_1001149_pt1 | contig 21636 bp, 13 predicted proteins | sample AttsexASBM1_FD_111477 | JGI IMG/M metagenome (GOLD analysis project Ga0157363, IMG submission 111477) | Fungus gardens microbial communities from leaf cutter ant in Ribeirão Preto, State of São Paulo, Brazil - Atta sexdens ASBM1 | ecosystem: Host-associated > Fungi > Mycelium > Unclassified ... | reverse complement strand
TCGTACACTAATATTTAAACTTTAAGCAACAATATATACATAAAAACTGGCTAATATTATATTAAATACACTGTCTTTGTAGGGAGATGCCGGTAGTGCGCTTACTTACGAAGGCGAGCTGGTTGGCATCATGTCATATAATAGACAGCCATGCGCCGATGGCAATCCAGATGTGTTCACCAAAGTGTACCCTTATAAAGAGTGGATTAATAAAACTATTAATAAAACTATTAATGCAGGCAGCAACCAACAACTGAATATCATTCTTGGATCTTTTATGACATATTTATGTATTTCATTTATGTAAATACATATGCACATATATTTTTATTTATGTAAATAGATACATATTTTTATTTTACATATGCCTGTGATTAATCATCAATTTTAATAATTAATGAATATTGCATGAAGATAAAAATCAGTTCTTAAGAAAAAAATTATATTTTTACTCATGATGAATTGTAATTTATAAAATTGGTCTTTTATTATATGTAATATATATATGCATGTGTGCATGCGTGTATAAAACATTTTCTGTCATTCTAAGCTTATGTTTGCCGAATGACCTGCAACAAATTCGGTTGAGCAAAATATATGACGAATTAACGATAAATCAGCGAACAGATATGTATCAAACACATGAAGGCAAATTGATAATAAACTCTAAACAGGTTTACTATTGCAAAAGTATCAGCATTCGTTATGCAAGAATATAAGTTACAATTAATAGTCTATAAAAAATATCCATATTTTTGCTTCTATCGGAGCTGATCTTTATTTAACATTCATTTGTCGCATTGCTATTGTCAGATTTGCTCTGGTATTGATTATCTTTAATTTACTTCAGAATGTATTTTTCAGATTTAAGATCTTACGAAATTACAGTAGAGTACTAAGATCTGGTTTTACAACCAAATGGTTAGCTGGGATATACAGAGCTAAGCATTTAAAATATTTTAAATTTTATTATAAATAATTTTATTTAAAACAAACATATTGTGCAATTTTTTCACTAAATTACAAGTGTCTTTTTTACTTTAACTACTCATAGAGGACAACCAAAGTAATACTCGGTATTCCTTAAAAAACAAACAATATTAATCTTCATTTTAGATCGCACATATGATAAACACAATCAATACTAGAAATTTAAAATGCCTATTATAGTCGCTGAATTTTATTGCTTTAAATAATTCAATCTTGGATTACTAATATATACTATATATATTATATATGTATTTGCATATTGTAGTCTTTTCGAATTGCGCGCCGAATTGTTTTTCCGGATTATAACGTAACCGCAACTTAATTTATTTTTTGCAATAAATTTATTAACAGTTTCAACATCTTTCTATAATATGATGCTTGATAGTAGCATTAAATTATTAAAATTGCTTGTCAATTTAATTCGCGATTACTAGTGTGATTTTAATTGCATTTATAGTCCAGAAAAAACAATTCGGCGCGCAATTTGAAAAAACTACAATATATGCAAGTACATATATAGTATATATTAGTAATCCAAGATTGAATTATTTAAAGCAATAAGATCCAGCTTTGACCGTAATAGGCATTTTAAATTTCTAGTAGTAAAAAACAAACTTTCAATTTCAAATTTTTGTCAGATTTATACGATTCAGATTCATACAAGAAAAAATGAAAAGACAATAGTATGCAAATAAGAGAACATACACACGTTGTGCGTATTTTATAATGTAACAAAAACTTAGCAAAAATTTGTAAAAACCGCCCAAAAAATGATTAAAAATATGTCAAGTATATTTTCTAATATTTTAATGCAAAACAATCTTGTAAATATATTCAAAAAATGCAATGGAAAGAACTAAATTATAAATAATGTCTTGAAAAAGATAATATTATCAATAATATAATCATATTATTTAAATATAATTTATTAAAAAATCGTCAGAATTTTATTTTCGCATTCATAAAATTCATTTTTAGCTGATTTTGTATAGAAACAAGCCACTCTTTCAATTATCAGAATTATAAACAGATCATGTTCTTATCGGTATTAATAAAATATGCAAGAATTATAATTTTCAAAAAATAAGTGGATGTCTTTATATGAGATCATTGATGTCAATATCGGCGTATATTTCCTCTACTTCTATGAATAAATATATTTAAAAAATATAGTTAATACTTTGATTTCATTTTTTTCCATTGCCATTATATTTGGTTTTTCACTGTGTTTTTTTGTGAATATCATATAAAATAATTATATGTAAAAAGACATTAAAAATATACTTAGCGCTATTTTTTATTAATATCCTTATTAATATCTTTTTTAGGTAGATCGTGCATTTATAGATAAATATTTCAGAATGTAATATATAAATAACATCTATGATAAATTAAAATTAGTTTATCCTTAATAAAAAATTATGTTATATTTTAAAACCTATATATTTATAAAATAAATAATGCTAATTCAAAAAACTATAAAAAAAGTTACTCATATAATATTATCCTCGATAACATATTCTGTGAACGTATACACTTTCTTATTATTTGCACACAGATAATGGAGATCAATACACAAATTGATAATGAAATTGATAATGATATATTGTTACAAGTTTATTCTCGTTACTGGTACTTTTTATTTTCAGCATGTTCGTTTTCTCTTTCTCAATGTTCGAATATGTGTTTATTTTATTTTAAGTACAAAAATTTTTGAAGATTTCAAGTAACATGAAGGCTTCATGTTTTCTATCACCAGTGATATAATCTTGTACCTAATACACCTAAGATAAGTATATTTGATAAGTATATTTGTGAAAATTTCATTGAAAAATTATAAGATATAAATTTTCACTTATTATGAGTTTTAACGCATCACGAAAAATTCAAATGTATATCACAATAATATAGCTCAGCTTGATATTGATAAATATATGTAATATTCGGATGTTATTAAAACATTAATAATTGCATTTTACCTTAGTTTTGTATAAAAATATCACAGTTATTTGACAAATTAGTTTAACGCTTATCCATATCTCAAAAATGACATAACAATTTGTTCGACATTTAATTGTTTTAAAAAATGCATTTGGCAATCGTATGTTACTGTAAAGATTTTTTAAATATATTTATACTCGCAATTCATTCCATGCTTGTCGTATTTTAAATTTATATTATTATATAACAAATAAATATTTAAATAAAAAAAACCATTAACATATGTATAAAAAAATAAAGGTTCGTAGTACAATTTAATATTAGTATTTTTAATAAGATCCTTTATTAGAAAATTAAAATCTTCAATCGATAAGTTTGCCAGATCTGCAATCTTAGGCGACGATGCTTTGAATGGTGAATTTTCTTCATCAAGTTTCATTGAAGCTTGTAAGAATGGGAAGTATATTTGCGATGGAGCTATCATTCATAAGAAATACGTTATCACTGCGGCGCACTGCTTAGTACGTATATTCTCTTTTCTTCTTAGTCTTAGAAAATATTCAACTATCTTATTCTTTTAATCAAATAATTATATAATTATTACCTTTCCTAATAATTATTAGGTAATAATTATATAATAATTATATAATAATCGAAATATTATTGCATATATTTGTAATTTATAAGAAGACAAAGCTATCACACACATGCATTACTATTTGAATGGAAATTTAATAAAATGAAATTATGAGAATAATTTGAAAAAGCATGCAACAATTTTCTATAGCTATAGATTTATATTGTTTAAACAATATATAAAAAAAATTAAGATTCCAAAGAAAAATCATTTCGATCTTTTGGGTCTTCTTCAGTATGAAACAAATTAATAAGAACTATTGTGCGTTACAATAAATTAAGTATCGAAACGTCTATTGTATTGTATCTAATTTTTAGTAATATATTTTTTGCACATGTCCATTTAATATCGACTTTTATAGGATTTAATTGAATTTGTTTAAAATTTAGATATAATTAAAATACCTCTTAGATATATTTACGCATGTACATTTTTAAATAAATGTTTAAACAATTTTTAATTAGCTTTTAATTTTTTAACTTAGCTTTTAAATTAAATACATACAAAATATCATAATCATAATCTTTACTTTTGATTTTATTACAGTCTCCATGATTCATTCATATCATTTATTTGGTATTTAACACAAAGCAGATTGTGAAATAAATTGCATATCTATTTTGTACATCAGAATAATTACATTCATTTTTATTGAAAAATGTAAAAATTGAATTTGTAAAAAATGAATTAAAAAAAAATTAATTAAAAAAAATGATTTTTTATTTTTATTAAACATATAAAAACAAGATATAAAATTTCAATAAATGATGCACCTCATTATTTATCAAAGTCAAGTTACTTATTACTTGATAAATTTAATTACTCACTTTTACTCACTCTTTACAAAAATTAATCTCTTAGAAATGATGATAAAAAGTAAGAAGTAAATATGTATACCTCGTGAGAAAATTTATTCTTTATTTAAAGAAAATTTATTAAAAATTCAAATAAATTAAAACTAATGTATTGCTGCAGAAACACATCATGTTTTGAGATCAATTTATTAAAAATTTTTAATCTTTTTATATTTTGATATGTTTTAATGCGTATTCTTTAATCAATTAAAATGTATTTCAATAAATCTTTTTTTGTTTTTCACAGTAAGTACCTAAGTATTTTACTTTCAAAGTTTCACAGAATAGAAATTTATTAATTACTTTTTTATTGGAGAAACATAAAAAATAATAATTATACACATACGTTTATGACAAAGAAAAATTTAAATAATTTTATAATAATTTTAATATCGAAAAATACAATTTAATTTCAAGAAATATCTTTCTTAATTTCCTTTTATTAATCTAATTGCTTTTTATGAAAGTAAAAGAAAAAGAATTAATTTGTTATTATCAATACACAGAAAGTTTCCATATAAAATGTTTCAAACTTTATCTCGTTAATTTCTTTTAATAATTTTTTAACGAGAATCTGATATCAAATTTTATTTTTAAGAAATATGAATATCATTATTTGTCGTAACTTTCATAAATATTAAAATATATAATAATTTAAAATGTATAATAATTAAATATACATAATTATGAATCCTATTATTATATTATTCTATTTTTTCGAAACAAATCTATTTAATACACCATAATCTTTATTTTGATTCTCTGTTTTTTTCGTTACTGTTTCCTTCTGTTCTTCACGAAGCGCTTCAATCATTTCCTAAAAATAATAATTTATATCATTTAACGTCCAATTTATAAGTAAAAATAATTAACAAAAATAATTAGTTCAGAATATACACAATGCTTACCCGACGATTTAGGTCTTTCAATATTTTTTTAGTTTTGATTATTTTCGCAGTGCCACCTTTCCCCTTAGCTTTTGTTCGTCGAGGTTCAAAGTTTATTGGTTTTGGCTTAATATACTAAAAACAAATATTATTAAAAATATCAAATGTCATAATCATACAAAATAATCTGAATTTAAAATATTTTCATCTCTTATTTACCAAAAGTTTTTTCTTTGCTTCCACTTTTTCTTTGTACGTAGGTACATCAACTTCAAGTATTTCAGTCGAATCTAGCGTAATTAATTCAGGTTGTATCTTTTCTAGAAGTGCTTTCACTTCCGTTTCTCGTCTTTGAATTTTAGTCTGGAATGGATTAACTTCATGCGCATCGTAGTTTGCTTCCGCACTTCCTGGCACCAAAAGTGACGAAAATTCATTAGCTGTTGAAATTCCTAAGAAATCTTCATAAGGACAAAATCTTACACAGTTCACATTGCGAGCAGTTCTATGTCGCAAATATGGCTTGAAGTCACCAGAAGTTTCTCTAATATAAAAATAAATACAGATGATCAAAATTCCTCGATTGTGTAGTATTTATTTTATATCAATAAATTACCTATAAACTTCAACTACATTGCCCATTCCAAGTGCGAGCAAACCACGCTGACTGTAAGACATACGATGAGCGGGTGAACGAAGGTACAAGTGACTTACTGGTCCTGCTAACTGTCTAATATCCCATATCTTCACAGATTTATCTAGAGAACTAGTTGCCATATAAGTCCCATATGGATGAACAGTGCACGTCATAATTGACTGATGATGGCAAAGCATTTTTGCCAATGGTTTATGAGAATTTGGAGACCACATAGACACTACTCCTTTCGAATTACCCACGCATAGCACCGCGTTACTTGGATTTTGCGTCATCACCTATCATAAATTAATGATTGTCAATAAGCAATATCTAAGATATACAATATGAACAATCAAAAATAAATGCAATCTTTTATAAAACTCACAGATATTCTGCCCAAATTGGAGTTATAACGAGCAATTAGCTTGCCTATAGAAATATCCAACCAAGCCATGTGACCATCCTTTGATCCACTGGCAAGTAAAAAATGATATGGCAAAAATTCTAATCTCGTTACACCATTCATTCTTTTCAAGCAATGCAATTCTATTCCCTGATTATCATATACATAAACCCAGTCTTTTTGTGCTACTGCAAACATAGTTTCCAGATGTAGCCATGTAACATCATGTACAGATTCCATTACATTTATTTCACAGGCCAGCTTTTTCGTCACCCAGTCGAAAGCTGCCACGTGACCTTGTTTCCCACCCAAGAGCAAGTGTCTGCCATTTCTGGTATATCTAAAGCAGTATGGGCCAAATAGCAAATCTAGTTTGAAACGTTTAGCCGCGCTTGTTATGTCCACATTCTCTACTATTTGTTTCTGTCGATATTCAGTAGTAACTTCTCCAGGTTCTGCTTCCAAGTAACCATGCTCCTCTGTCAATAATAATTCTGTCCGTGCTGAAGCTTCTATCTGTTCTTCTATAGCTAGCTCTTTCTGCTTTAATTTTTTTCTCAGTATTTTATTTTTTATTGTATCCGTCGTTCTATTTAACTCAAGTCCAGGACCTCTAGAATGTTTCATTAATATTTTTTTTTTAACTGGTATCTTCTCTGAGTGTCTTTTACCAATTGGTGTCTTTCCATAAAATTTTTTATCCACTAGAAATAATATAAAAATAATTTTATACAATAAAAATGACAAATAATAACTAAGAAATAATAAAAATATAAATAATTTATGTTTATTTTAATTGTAATACATGCAAGATTTTAAATTACATTTTCTAGATTTAAAAATTATTTAAAATAGAAATAATTATGCATATTTATAATATTAAATTATATGTAAATAACTTTTTATAAATTCATTTATAATTGCATTTATAATTTTCTTGTATGTATGTTCTATCCAGTAAACAAGAATGGATTAAAATGAATTTAAATTTTATCTATCCAAATATGTATTTTAAATAACAAACAAAAAACAAAAACTTTTTTTATTCATTGGATTAAATTAGATTCAGTTGGATTCAATTGGATTGAAAAATCATATTTCCTATTCAGAATTTTGAAGAAATATACACAAAGTAAAAAGTTTATTATTTTTAGATAGAAATATGCTTTATTCGATTCATGTGAATAAAAATACATTCAGATTGACCTTATTTTAAAGTTTGTGAATGCATTATTTCTAAAAATTAAATTTAAATCCATTTTAACCCACTTCAATCCATTCTCTTTTTCTTCCTTCCTTTTCTTTAATTGGCACTTGCAGCATCTCGTAGTCGCAATCTGGCCATAAACGAATTGAAACACATATGATTCAAATAAAATCTATAAAAACTTTTAATGTGTGATGAAATGCAATGCGTTTAAAGCCGGACACATTTTTCAAAAATATCCACTTAGATCAAAGCAAACATATATCCGTCCCGACCGAGCGAACTTTCAATCCTTTCTTGTTTACAGGAATATACACGTGAGTTAACCTTATAATCTTATTTATATATCAGCGAGAAAAAAACAAAAAGTCAAACAATAAAAGATGATCTCAGTGTTCATACCTGGTCTCATTGTGATTTTTTATCGTGATCAAATATTAATTTCTACACTAATTTTATTAGGAATACAAGGAATACAATCAGCGATAAAGTCCAATTATTATTACGGAAACCTGAGAGCAGCCATCTGACGTTTTTCGTCAAAATCGTCCGTACACTAGTGCCAGTACATTCATTTTCGAAATTTGGCAACTACGTAATTACGTGATTGGTAAATAGGCTTGGTTCTTTGTGGCTGAACTTTTTGCACCGGTTCATCTTCCTTCCTCTTTTTTCCTCCTAAAGAGAAAAGGAAGAAAGATGAACTGGTACAAAAGTTCAGTCAAAAAGAACAGACCTAATGAATGCACTGATGAAAATCGTAGTATAATCGTACTCAGTAGCGACACTGAATGTCGGCATCTTTGATGTAAGAGGCTCTGCATAATAAAAGGAACAGAGAACAGAGAATAAGAATTTTAATCTATCAGAAATCATGTATTATGGAATACACAATTTCTGATAGGTTGAAATTTTTATTCTCTGTTTTCTGTTCCCTGTTCTTTTTATTGTGCGCCCTTAATACTCGTATTCAGTCAGGCCTTATATTTAAGGCTTCCTTAAATTTATCTTTAGATACTCTACGAATTATTTCATTGGCTGCTGAGCATCTAAACATAAATTTAAGGAAGCCTTAAGTACAAGATCTGAATACGGACATAAGTGTTCTTAAGTCATATGATTCATCGCCATGTTGTGAAGTGTACATAGTAGAGTTATGATAGGGCAGGCTCTTAAATTTGAATTTCTATTAATCTTCTAACGTCCGCCATATTCCTAAGCGTACAAACCGATACATGCGCACTAAAAATTGCAGGTCACAAAAAAGTTTACTGTCGCTACTGGGTATGATTGTACTGTGATAAAATCGTGATATCGAATAGTTGTTATTGTTAGGGATTTTAGAAGGTAAAGGAGCAAATTCAGCAAAATCCTCATTAGGAACAAATCTTTCGATTAGCCTGGCAACACTGCTGCGAGACATTCGCGTCATTCGCAGGCTGGTTCACTGACGACTGGGTTCACATTCGTTGTAGGTCGATCACGATTGGAGCATGCGCTGACACATTCCCGTTCAGCTATTCCGGTTCCCTCCTCTCGCGATCTGTGGGGATGATTGTCATTCATGATTAGTCGCAACGTTCTTGACCGCGACGAGGTTTACCTATCGCATTCCCAAGTTTCCACGTACAGTGTTACGTATATGCTTATACCTCATCGAAAACAGTTAAGTGTTTAATCGTGCACGTTTTCCTCGTCACTCGCGTTGTACTCAGCTCCGTTCGGATTGATCGATCGCGGAGTGAAATTCGCCGCACGCGAAGGACCCATTTGGCGCTTTTTCTACGAGTGCGCGATGTCATTCGTCTCGTCTCTCACCTGATAGCCCTGATATCCGACCAGGCCGTTTTTTTCACAATAATGGGATCTCTGCCGTCCTAATATGCGGTAGGTACGTCGACCAAGGTTTTGTGGGAATGAAAGGAAAAGAAAGAGATAAAGAAAAATGTATGTTAACGTGCGCGGCAACTAATATCCGCTGTCCGCGAAACCGCGTGGCAATCGATCGCGGTAAAGTTGGCTTCGAATTATCCGAGACCCGCGCGATTACGATAAATTGCAGCAGTTTCCCTGGAAGGTGGAAAAAAAGAACAAACGGAGAGGACAGCACAAATTAAAAAGAAAAGAAACAAGCGCTTAGACGTAACGCAAGCTGTTCTTTTGCGGCGGACATGTCGACGTAATGGCGTCACGGATGTCTTTTGACCACAGATAAATTCCGCTTTCTTGATTTCAGTTCCGATGCAACGGCGAATTCCGGCGACCTTTCGGTGCTGTTCCCCTTACGGAATTGTTCACGTGATCGTACTTCATTATAACATTTACAACAGTATCATTGATGCGTAACACTTAATGGATATCCATGCGTATCTATCAATCTATCTGATATTTTTCAATAAGGTTCAGTATTTCTCACATACTGTAATCAAATTGAGAAGAAGAGAATAGATACTTTGCATTTCTATCAGTTTTCACGAAAGTTCACTTTAACTACAGAGATATGCAGGCAATAGATAATCTTACTCTTGTAGCAGACGAGTGCTTAAGAGACTTATCTATAAGTTAATCAGATGTGACTGATAAGATCGTCATGTTTTCAAATCGATGGCCTTACAGTGCTTCACATTTAATTTTACAGAGTTATTCAAGTATCGCAAAACAGTCAATAAATTAATTTGTCCAATGGAAGTTGTCTGTGTCACATTATTGTAGTTTTACAGTCAATATTCATAATTGGTTCTTATATTTTAGTTCGTCTTAAGTACAGTTTTAATACATATTTTTTTTTAAATGAACTGTTCTTTTCTCTTTTTTTTCCTTCAAAATGAAAAGAAAAGGAGAAAAAATGAACCAAAAAAGGCAGCTAAAAAAAGCAGACTTTTAAGACCTGTTTTAAACTTAGTACAAGAGTTGTATTAGCATCTTAAGACATTATTTAATGAAAAAACTTTAATAAAATAAACTTTAATAAGTAAGTAGAAGGTATGAAACAATTTTTATTGTTCTATGAGAGAGCTTAGTGCTGTTAGATTATTTTAATGTATATTTGCACAAAAATACTAGAGAGATTAAATATGAAATTGAGATAATGTTATGCTCCGTAAATGATTATATTAATATTAAAATTTTTAAATAACCAACTATGAATAACTGTTCAAAATTGCAGTTATAAGACATAACTTATGATTTCGTAATTTTTAATACTATATACTTGTGCTATACTTGTCTGTTTCAGATGGTTGTCTTATAATATCAATTATAGTACTCAATCAGTGACGCGATTCGTCAGCATCGTAGCATTAATGAATAGAAGACTTTGCATAAAGGCCTCTTCTACATTTTAACATCCAACTGCGAATTAGCGGTGGAAATGGCAGATGAGTGCAGCGAGGTCAAGTCGGCAGGACCATCCTCGCCAAGGAGTCCTCAGGGCAGCAGCAACGGTGGGAAGCCCAGTAGCCTGCACTCACCTAGGCAACCAAGACGCGTGAAGCTAACTCAACAACAATTGGACAGCTTGACAAAGGACGAGCTAGCGGCCAAATGGCATGAACAGGACTTGTATGTGGAGTGTCTAGAAGCCCAGTCGGCAGCTCAGGAAGGTACTGAGATCACACGAGTGAGACCACCTCACTCACCACATATCTTAAGCGAATTAACGAATGCCAGGATACAACGATATTTTGTAAGAGACAAGACTCTCGTAGAGACGCTAAGCATAGGGTTCATTAGATCAGTGTTTAGGATATTGTCATTAAGTTGTTTATTAGGTTTAAGGAGTAACGAGAAAGCTTTAATAAATAAGTACACCAGGTATAAACATAGGAAATTATTTATTGCTCTATGAGAGAGAGCTTAATACACATGCGATCAGATTATTTCAATGTATCTGCACAAAAGTACTAGAAAAATTAAATATGAAATTGAAATAATGTTGCGCTTCATATATGATATGGTGATTATATTTATATTAATTTTCAAAACTACATTTGTGATGTGTATAGTGCGGGTAATTAAAGATTCATATGATGTAAGGCGATAATTCTCAATGTAATTGTGAGCACGGGTGGAGTGACAGCCACATATATGATGTACAAAAAGGGATACATTTAGTCCAAATTTTCTTGTGAGCAATTATATTGTCAGCCATGAAAAAGCCATGATTAGCGAGTAAAAGTGAAAATGGCTGAGCTAACAAGTGCTTATGTGTGTCAAGAAGCGTCAATAAGGTTTTTCTGCAAAAAAAAAAACCCATGTCTGCCACCGATGTTATGGAAGACATAGCATTGCTCAAAATGTCATTTCACAAGTGCCCTGTGCAGTGTATCGCGTTTATCTTTGCAGTGTAATAATTATACTGCCAAAAAAAAAATATGCAGGAGAGTGTGTGCCGTGCGTGTAATTTGAAATATCGAGTTCTAGTTAACGAGGATGAAATGAAAAGCAGCGTTTATATGATGGCGCTGATTTTACGACTCAGAGGAATAATAAGAGTGGATCCGTATCACCATTTGGCCTACAAAATACTGCACCTGGGGTGCGTGAAATTTATATCTCGGTGAAGTACGCAATCACATTCGTCGTTATCAATTGGAACATAACTCAATCCCATCTGTCTGTTCCTTCCCTTGATCTACGTATCCTTAAATATTATCTTATCCTTAATTTTTTTCCAGTTAGAGATAATGCAATTAACTGTATTCCTAAATCAATTATCCTACATATTCTTACTATGAATGCAACTTGCATGCATTTATACCTATACCATAATATCCTGGTATCAAATACGAATTTCAAAAGTACATACCTGTGGGTTAAGCCCGGCCAGTGTCTCGTTACGCCAACATCTGTGTCTGCAACAAGTACATGCTTGATTCATACAGAAGAAAAGTAACGTCCACTCTTGGTCTTGGAAGTACAGAGAATCACACAAATGGCACGTCGCAACGACTCCAAAAATCAAAGTATGCGCTAATTAACAATGTCAGTTGTCAGGCAGTCATAGTCACGTACTTATAAAAGTATATTGTTTATTTATGCGCACTTAGGTAAAAGCCATAAATATTAATTTTTCCAGTATGCTTACTTCCATCAAAAATTATCATATAACATATATAAATTATACAAGAAATTTTATAAAATTATATAGTCTGATGTTTCAAATATTCAATATCCAATATTATGATTTATAAATTTGTATTTTTAATTAAATTAATCGTATAAATGTTGCAGAGAAAATTATTTATAGTTGCAGAAAAAAATTTTTGATATTTTGTGTGTTGTAAATATATCATAACAAATTTATAGAATAAAATATATATATTCTTACATTTTTTCAAAATATATTTTATAATAATAAATTTTGTTCATTAATAATAATTTTGGAAAAAGTGTTACTAAGTCAGAAAAAAATATTTATTTTTCGTTGAAATATATTTATACAAAGAGTCGACTGTTCACAAAAATTATTAAAGAATTCTTTTTGAATCTAATTAATTTATTTCAGAAAAATAATTTGAACTCCTTACATATAAGTAAATAATACAAAATATTACTTAAATTTCAGAATATATTGGATATTTACATTTTTAATAATCCAAATATCAAAAATTACATTTATTTAAAGGATTTTTTTTTAAATTTTAAAAACATTAAGACAATATAAAATACAATCGCTGGCTAGATATTGAAAAAAAAAACAAAATCAACTTGCAGGCTTAAAATAGAGAACTAATATATGCGCGCGCGCGCGTGTGTGTATGTATTACATCTCCTATATGAAATATACATATTCCATTATTTCACTGTAATTGTTTTAATGATCAAGAATTATGTATTATATATGTTACAAGAAATATTCTTGTAAGATATAAATATAATATACATACATCACAAACATATATGTAATAATACTGCAATTTTAAGAAACACATAGATTCCATTGAATGTTAAAGTTCTAGAAATAGAAAAATTTATAGATTATTCCTTTATAGGTGAGCTAGCTTCATTGAGAGAATCCGAAAACAAATACAGACAACAATATATAGAGGCATCTCACAGGGAGAAGATCTTAGTGAGGAGGCTTGCCTCTAAAGAGCAGGAATTACAAGAATATATTGTATGTAATTATTCTCAGATACATCGAAATTCTAGTACAGTTTATCTTGCAAAATTTATTTCTATATGATCTTATATAAAAAGGATTTATTTTTTTTCATTATTAGAATCAAATAACTGAAATGAAAGCCACCCAAGCTCCGTCCGCAGCTGCATTAAGGTCCGCTCTATTAGATCCGGCTGTTAATATATTAATACAGAAATTAAGGCAAGAGTTAATAACGACCAAGGGCAAATTAGAGGATACGCAGAATGAACTAAGCGCGTGGAAATTCACGCCGGATAGGTCAGAAAAAAACTTTATACATTAAATAAAAGACGCATGTACGACACCAATATTTTTATTAAATTAAATATTTTATTTACAGTAATACGGGGAAAAGATTAATGGCAAAATGTAGGTTGTTATATCAAGAAAATGAAGAACTTGGTCGTATGATTGCCAGTGGACGTATTGCCAAATTGGAAGGCGAACTTGCTCTGCAAAAGAGTTTTAGTGAGGAAGTGAAAAAGTCACAATCAGGTATCATATTAGTTATTCATTAATTTATATTATGTTATTAACTTTTACCAAGTAATTATCATAATTATTGCAATTAAAATCGGATTCTGTGATCAAAATATTTCAAATATAATTAATTCATTTTTATTTAATTTGTTACAGAATTAGATGAATTTCTGCAGGATTTAGATGAAGATGTGGAGGGTATGCAGAGCACTATTTACTTTTTACAACAAGAACTGCGCAAAGCACGAGAGTCTGTCACGCTATTGCAACAGGAGAATGCAGCATTAAAGGCAAGTACAAACGAGAATAATCTATCGAATGGTTTATCGCCCCATACGCCGCCAATTAAGAAAGAGGAACAGGAAGAAACTACAGTACCAGATACGAAATCTTCAAAATCGATGGAGGACAGTGATATGTGCAAAGGTGTGAGGACTCCACCGTTAGCGTCGCCCCAGAGTGAGCTTACCAGTGTTGAAAGGACAGAACGTGCGGAGAGAAAACTTAATCAAGCCGATCACAATGACGAGAGTTCCAGCGATTCCGCGGCGTTAATTATTAAGGTTGAGAACGAGGAACTTAGTGATAGAGAAGAAGAGCAGGAGGAAAATCGGAATAAACGAATATTAAGAAATAAAAATCACAGTAGGAATAGTGGTAAATCAAATGGGGAGGAGGTGACAACACGAACAACACGGGGTAGGGACAGGATAAAGAGGGAGAAAAGTGCAGCCAGTAGTGATGATGAAAGGACGCACAAGAAGAAACGAAGAGAAAGCATTCTTTCTCTCGATTATAACGAAGCCGATGATGATGCGTTAGTTTTAACTAATGGCGAAACTCTGCAGAGTGATCCCGAATGAATATTGTTTTAGGTTGATTTTGGACAACATTAACTACACGTGTGGTTGAAATTCGCGATATATAATTTGACATCCACTATGTACAAAATTTTTCATCTAAAGCAACGCCGGTTGCCTATTTACAAGATATTGTTCGAATAAAAAAAATAATTAGCCATAAAGAAACGTAATTTCAGTACCTGTATTCGTGATAAACTGCAAAGGATAAATATTCACATTGGTCTCTAAAATGACAAACCTGTAAATACTCTTATTATTATTATATCGATCCATTAGATCAATATAAAGTTTGTTTACTTGAAGTTACTTGCAAACGACCAAGTTGCGCATTACATTACAAAGATATATCAGACGAAAAATCTGAATAGATTAATATAACAATATTACTGAACACTGTAAGGAAAACAATCGAATTTTGTTTGTATTTTGTAAATTTATTGTATTAAAACTATGTAAAAATCAGCAAAAGCTTTGGTTTATCAGTAAAAGACGAATAATTCGAAAGATTGTCAAGAATTAATCAAAAACGCCTAACCATATTATGTAAATAAATCGAATGAATTTTAATATTTTCGGGTATAGAAAGCGAACTGTGAGATTTTCGTATGATTATGTACATACGTACATAACAATGGTCTGATGTACATATGTATTTTTTGTGCAATATGAGGCATCGACCGCGATTTAATTTTACTTTTACCGAATAATTGGAAAACATAAAGCATATGACAAAATATACAATATTAGTCTTAATAATGCATATGGATTGATCTCACAGACTGATACATTAAACTCACATTTTTAATTTTCCTAAACTGAAATTTGTATAGTGTTTGATATATTTTATATTATCTATATGCAAATTTATTTTATATTATCTCCGTAAAAAAAATGCGCCTTCAATTTTATTTGTAGTTTATACTATAAGAGAAAAAACGATGGATATCAAAAATACAAATTTGCATTAAAAAGAAAAATGTTGGTAAAACGTATGATATTCCATCCCAAATTTTCTGTATATAGTGCCATTATTATTCTTGTATAGAAGATATTAATAATTTCTGGGATACGAGCGATAAAGAATAAAGTGCTTTTTCTTACGCACATTTTGCAATTAAAGCATGGTGTCTTCTTTTCTTCAAATAATTAAGAACGATTAGAAATAACTTTATATTTCGATAAGAATCCAATTTTGCTTACGCGATGTAGAACGTCCGCGTGCTAGTTTACATTAATCTTATTACTAAAAGTATGCTAACATGAATTGTGAATCTTCAAACTGCAAAACATGATTATTAAAGGATTCCTTATTCAGACTGAACATATGTTAATTTTTTTCCATTCCATACTTTTGCATTTAATTATGTAATTGCGTAGTAAATATATACATTAAAAAAATTTAAAGACAATTCCCAAACGAGAGAATTAAGAAATAAATAGATAAATCCTAATGTCAAATTTAACACATATTTAGAATATTATTTATTGCACATAAAAAATTCAATTTTAAAGAGAATATTTTAAAATTTAACTATCGATTTGCAATTCAAACATCGATATGCACTTTTGAGTCTGTTCTTTGTTGCTATCCTATCTCAAACAAATTTTTGCCAAACTTCAAATACATATCGATTTTATTTTAACATTATATATATACAGTTCAGCTATAAAAGTTCTTACAGACATATTTTTAATCCGTTTGAAAATGGCACTTTACCGCAAAAACCATCAATACATGATCCTACATGAATTTCCACTTTCGCCGGCAGCATTCGGCGAATAGTTGAGTAAATTCGTTTGTGGTGTATTAGTATTTTCCAATGTAGTGACAGTGAGGAGTAGTGGTGGTGCAGAACAGTGTAGAACTGTGGAGAAACAGAACTCGACAGAATCATACAGGCAACCGCAAGATCCGCAAATAGAATCCTTGCAAATCCTGGGAAAAATCGAATCGTATCCTCCAAATCCTGAAAAACAGTTTACGTGTCGCTCCAATTATGTTCGCAGCAAGACGTATTCTGGTCTCCAAACCAATGTAAGCATGACGAAAACTCTGCTGAATTCGCTGTTTTCACATTATGTAATTTCTAACCTGACACGCAACCCTCTCGATATGTTTGCAACAATTTTTCATGAGTATCTACATAATGAGCAATTGTATTATTGAACTTTTACTCGAATCGTTTGACAAACCGATAAATTTTTAATAATTTATGTAAAATCATATGTGTGTAAGTATACTTTCTATATTTTTTGTATCAACATAGGACTGGCAGCAACGTTCACAGCTGATCGGCGAATTTTCTCTTTCCAAAAAAAAATAACACGAGAGAAATACAGTACTTAAAATAAGAGAACAGCTTATTTTTTAATAATGCAAATGGATAATTTTATTGAAAGTGTTTTTCAAAGTTATTTCAGAATATCCGCTAATTTTTTTTTTAATAAAAAAAGATCTTCGTATAGAGTTATCTAGCACACTTTTCATGTAGATTGTTTTTTTATATTATATTCTTCATAATTGGTCATCTAGAAACAAAAATCGTTTAATTCTGTAAACTTTATAGCAGTAATAACCGTTTTAATTAAAATCTTCTTGACATATAAATAAAAATATAGATAAAGATCATGAAAAAATTATATACACACATTTTAAATAGAAAAAACAAAAGTTTTCAATTTATAATGACAGCAAACGTTTATTTTATTTATTACTTTATTATTTTATATTTATATGTGTACATAGTATTTTTTATTTATATATATATTTATATATACAACATATTGTATATACTGTACATATATATAGTATTATTTTGTATAATAATAATGTAATCTCTTCTATAACTAATGCAGCAAGGATGTATTTGCAAGATCAAAGCATTCACTTCCGAAATTGCCATACGATTATAAGGCTCTGGAGCCCATCATATCCACTGAGATCATGGAGCTCCATCATTCCAAACATCACGCAACCTATGTTAACAATCTAAATGTCGCCGAAGAAAAAATGGAGGAGGCGATTGCAAAAGGCGACATCAATACACAAATTGTCCTGGGCCCGGTTATGAAATTCAATGGTGGTGGTCATATCAATCATTCAATCTTTTGGTGCAATCTTTCACCCAATGGTGGAAATCCAGATGGTAATATAACTCTTCAATTAATGTAAAAGAAGTACTTGAATAATATTCAAATCAATTCAGTAATTAAAAAATAATTCTTATAAAATTTTATTTGTACAAAGTTTTTGTCAAGTCAGAGTAAAATTACACAATTAAAAATTGAGATTTTGTTAGTGATTAGATCGCTTTGTAATATATAATGATTTTATAAATTTTCAACTCACATAAGATGTGAAGAAGATCTAAAATTAAAATAAAGAGCAAGTCAATAAATGGGAAAAATCAATAAATGGGGTCAATAAATAGGAGAGGTTTAATAAATGGGAAAAAACTTTGGGGAAAGAAATTGAAGAATTTTAATTTTTTAGATATAAAAAGAAAAGAAAAAAATAAATAGCTGATATGAATAGTTTTCAATAATTATAAATCTTTTCTTGGAAAAAAGAACTTATATATGTATGAAAGATGATTAGGTATAAAACTTTTCAATTTTATGCAATATTATAATCAGAAGATATATATATATATATATATATATATATAATTGTAGTTCATGCAGATAAATGATATAGTGCATATTTTTGCTCAGCTGCCCTTTCGAAGCAAATCAATAAAGATTTTGGCAGTATGGAAGAAATGAAGAAGTCCTTATCTCAGATTACCATAGCAATTCAAGGCTCTGGTTGGGGTTGGCTCGGATACGATAAGAAGACTAAGTCGCTGAGGATAGCGACTTGTGCGAATCAAGATCCATTACAAGCTACTACTGGTCTCATTCCTCTCTTCGGTATCGACGTGTGGGAACACGCTTATTATTTACAATATAAGAATGTACGACCTGTTTATGTGGAAGCAATCTTCGACATTATTAACTGGAAGGATGTAAATGCGCGCTTCAAAAATATCACTGGTTGTTAAAGCTCAACAAAATCGTTTAGCATTTAAATCCGTTTTTTAGATATTAAGGTAACGTGATGTTTTTATTAGAATTGAACGATATCAGGAATATAATCAGTAATTTTCCTGATTTGTATATTTTTTTTTCTACACTATATCCGAAATGACGTAATCGACAACAATAACAAGTAAAACAAGTGTGAAAAATATGTGAATGTAAAAATACATTTACTTAGAGTAGTACATTTCCTTATCCTTAATATAAAATATAACTATTCTGTATCTCGAAAATGATAAATTAAGGAAATGCGTGATATGAAAATAGTCATATTCTCACATTTTCTTTTTCTTTGCTTTTCAGTTGCTATGAAAAGAAAATTAAACTATAAAGATTTCTAATTCTACCTTTTGATAAATTATATAATTATTTCTATAATAATCATCAATGGAGAATTCAGTATATATAATACTGAAGAAATAAACTTATGATAAAAATACATAATTAGTTCATTTTACCTGCTATAATTTTCTTAAAATATACACTTTCAAAATAAAGTTATTAACATTTATTCTTTTAAATTGTAAAATTGTATGCAGAAATTGTATTCTATGAACATTGCTGACAGAGAAATTTAATATATTTAAAAATTATAGAGAATTTATCTCACTTTTACTTGATAGAAAATAAAACGAAAGGTATATATGAAAATAAATAGAAAGTGTTAAGGTTTTCTTTCCAAATGCTTTTATATAAAAATCAATTTTTCATCAGTTCAACCTATGAAAAATATTTATATATGTGATACTATGAAAAATATTTTATATATGTGAATTATTAATTAATATCACACACACACACACACACACACACATATATATACATATATATACATACAAATTTAATAACGAGATAGATACAATATACTTATACTTGTAAATTATAAGACATATATTATAATATATTGGGTTGTCTGGAAAGTTTGTGCCACAAACGATTTAAATTTAATAAATGTATACTAAAATTTAAATCTGTTTCAATTTTCCTTCAAAATCGGCACGAACTTTCCGGACAACCCAATACTTGTAAATTGTAAGACACATATTTATAAAATGACAGTAAAAATAAACAATTATATATTATTGAATGAAATTATTCTTTTGCATTAAATTAAAAAATATTTTATCATTTACAAAATTCAACAGAATTAAATTGAAAACCCCCTTTAATCAACAATTTTACAATTTAAATAGAACTTCTTTTAATCGCACAATTTCAAATTTCCAGATGTAAATACGATATCATTTCACACAAAGTAGCAATGTATCCCAAAGACAAATGGACTGCGAGAGGAGACGAATCTATGAAAGATCACTTCCGACAAATTACCAGGAAACAAGGTTATGTTTGGGAATCACCAGCTATGATTCATTCGTGTTTCCAGGAAGCGAAACAAAATACGAATCGCGCCGTTTGCGTGTGCGCGAGAGCGGGATTGTGATCTTTATCCTCTACACAAAGAGTGAGAGGATTCAGGGGAAGAACGCGCAGGTCCTTCGCGGTCACTGCTGGTCACTCCGAGTTAAACGTAGGCGCGAGCGGGCGCGGACGGCGGACAGCGTCGTGACAGATCCGTTCGTTCGGAATAACGTTCGTCACGAAGAGTTGACGACGAGGAACAACGGAGTCGTGAGGCAAAAGGATAGGTGTTACAACAAACCGAGTCTCGCGCCGCGTGCAAGAGACTTCGGGTAATCGATCGCAGGCGTCGGAGAAGTCGGGCAACCGAGTCAACCGAGTGGCGTCGCGACGCACGACGTGCACGCTCGGCTTCCGTGGAACGTGTATCTGTATCGTCGGAGCCAGAGTTAGTATGGCCGTAGAACCTCAGCTGTTTTCACGTCACTGCCTACGTATCTGGTGAGTCGCTTCAACAAGAGGTTTCTTTTTTTTTTTTCGTCGTTCGCGCGTGCTACTCGCGCTAACTTCTCGCCTTTCTTTCTCTCTTTCTCTCTGTCTCCCACCCTCTCTCACGCAACCAGTCACGCGCGTAAATGTGCGTGCGTCATGATCGCGATCGCGCGTCTTTACGAGCACCCCGTGCGAATGGCCTCGTAAGTATAAAATGCAACATCGCGTCGTATTGCCGCGACGGACAATCATTTATTCAAACGACCTCATCGACGTTATCGATGGCAAATACACGACGTTCCGAGCGTTTTCGAAGAGCTAAAAGATCGCCTATCACTCCGGGGTAAAACGTCGGAAATGAATCCGTGCGAATCTCGAGATAAGCGACGAAAGCGAATCGTTCTATTTTTTAATTTTAAAATGTGTCGTACAACTCTTTCGATCATCGAAATTTCTAGATTGTGGCTTCGTGCGAATTGAAAATTTTGGGTAGTCAGAGATACGTGAAACTGAGAAATTTTTTCGAAACATCAAACCAAAATCCACAATTCCGCAATCGAATTGTGGAAAGTACGAGGCGAAGTTAGACACGGTAGTTCATATTGATTATCTCGAATCTTCCACGTTACATTTTTCTGGAAAAAGATTTTTCTTTCATCGT
>Ga0157363_1001148_pt1 | contig 21637 bp, 20 predicted proteins | sample AttsexASBM1_FD_111477 | JGI IMG/M metagenome (GOLD analysis project Ga0157363, IMG submission 111477) | Fungus gardens microbial communities from leaf cutter ant in Ribeirão Preto, State of São Paulo, Brazil - Atta sexdens ASBM1 | ecosystem: Host-associated > Fungi > Mycelium > Unclassified ... | reverse complement strand
CCATAAATCAGATAAATATGATACTTTCAGGACGAATTCAGTTGCAATAATCACATGCATGTAATGGTTTGTGAAGTCCGACTATGAATTTGAAATCAAAATTATAATATATATTGTTTATGTAATCAAACAATTAATAAAATTTTGTTTGAATAAAAATAGTATCCCATTCTATGAAAAACAGTACAAATGTATAAGCAGTAATTCATTTTTAGTGACAAAAAAATCTAAAATATCACTTGATATACGTTCTAGACAAAAATATTGAAATTTGAGGGACAATGTTATTAGAAAACTATGCTGTACTAAAACAATAAAAATCTAATTCATTAAATATACATACTACAAATCAAGAGTATTGGCAGTGTAAATCAGGACGCCCCCGTAGCACTTATCTATATTTATCTATATCTATATTTGCTATATAGCAATATATGAACATTCGACCAAAACTACTTCATAATTTAAAAAGTTATATTAGAAGTATGTTTTGAAATCTTTACATCAGAAAAATTAAGATTTCCTTGTATAATATATAAAACAATGCTAGTACAAAATACGGCCATGTGTAAAACTATTAGGCACTTGCAATTTTTTTGAATTTTACGAAAAGTTATATTTCGGCGAAACAAAATTTCAGAAGTTTTCCAGTATTTTAAAACATAAAAAGATAGGACTCTAAATGTGCGTTTGAATCCTACGATATATTTTTCTAAGTTATAAAATTGAAAAATGATGTTTGCAATATTCTTCTTTTAGGCGCTAAGTTTAATAAAACAGTGAAAAGTTTAATGAACATCAACAAACAAAATTTAATATAAAATAATCTGAAAATAGACTTTATTAGCTTTAAAATATTCTGAAAGAAATTTATACAGTAATTTTTTTGCAAAGATATGAAACTTATTATGTTAAAAATTTTTGTGTAAAAATTTTTTGTAGAATGTTTTTTAATTTCAAAACTAAATATACCAAAAATATTCATCAAGCACGTTAACAAACTGTTCTCTTTAGTTTTTTTTTATACTTTTTAGTTTCAAAGTTACAAAATATTTAAAAAAAAATAAATTTTTACACAATAAAATATCATTCAATAAAAAATTCAATATCTTTGCGAAAAATTAACATACAAATGTTTTTCAAAAATATTTTAAGCTTAGAAAGTCTATTTTCAAGTATTTTCATATTAAATTTTGTTTGCTGATATTTCATTATACTAATTCATTATATTAAAGCGCCTTAAAGTGAAACAAAAATTACAATACAAATAAATTATTCTTCAATTGTCTAACACTTCTGTATATGACACTTTTGTATACACGAGTATAAAACATTGTTTTGTATATTCAAGGAACTCTTAATTTTTCCTAATTTTTTAGGATGTAGAAGTTTCAAATCAATATTTCTGATATAACTTTTTAAATTATTAAACGGTTTTGGTTGTATGTTCGTATATTTTCAGCAAACGTAGATATAAATGGGCATCGTGATATATACTGCCGGTACATTAAAGATTTGTATATTTAACATAAACTAAATTTTTAAGTGTCAATACAGGCAGTATATATACATATATATATATATATATATATATTATATATACCATATATATTATATATATATATATATATATATATATATATATATATATATATATATATTAAAACGCAATCTAACTTATATGTGTCATATACATGACATATCTTATTGAAGAAAATAACACTGTCCAACAAATTTTTGATCATGTATTGTATTTTGACAATCAAGTTATACAGATTTTTTTCTCATTAAAAATGAATCGCTACTATACATTTGTACTTTTCCACAGAATCGAAGTATTATTATTTTCATTCAAATAAAATCTTTTTTAATAATTGTTTAAACAATAATTGCTTAAACAAATTATAATAATTCTTATAATAATGTAATAAAATTATAATAATTATTATAATAATTATTGTAATAATTCTGATTCAAATTCATAATCGGCAACTTCACAAACCATTACATGTAGGTGATTATTCAAATTGTATCAACAAAAAGTATTATACTTATCTACGGATTTACTGAAGTTTTCTTCTTTTTAATAACTTGTTTCTTGCATAAAACAGTTATTAAAATAAGTAACTCTTATAGATATTTTGTCACTGGACACGAATCAGTAAATAAAATTACTTTATCACGTTTTGAGGAAATTGAAACCAAAGGTGCTAAAAGTGGCATTTTTTAATATCTTTAATCTAAAATATTTCAAAAACCTGGCGAAATGGAGTAATTTCACTTACAAATTCGTTTTCAGCAACAAAAATTCCATAGAAGTCATCTACTTTTTTGTTCTGTACAAGAAATAACAATTATATTGAAGAGAAGGAAAGTTTCGTAAATTCGTAGATTAATATAATACTTTGGGGCCTGCTAATGTAATTTGAATAATTACCTGCACGTAATGATTTGTGAAGTCACAGATAATAATTTGAAATCAAAATTATGATATATAGTTTGTTTAACAATTATTGTTTAAATTATACAAAAATTTGATTGAAATGAAAATAGCATTATTCGATTCTGTAAAAAGTATATGTAAGTAGTGCATTGTATTATTTTCCCGCCATCTCATTTTGTTGTAAAAATATACAAGAAGTAGGTGATTATTTAAATATGAGTGTTGTCCAATAAGTTCATACAAAATTTAAAACATGGCATCAGTTCGAAAATATTTTTAATATCATGCAACTCTTTGAGAAATATACCAAATGTCAGTGAGATAAATCTATTATTCGGTGTTTGGCGTTTATTTCAATCGATCAAGTATTGTGATTTTTGCAAAAAATGAATTTGAAAACTTTTCGTGCAGTGTGATCGCAAAATTTTTCTGATTTATTCTACGAAAATCTTTCGCATTCCCCCTATTCTCCAAATTCAGATTTCGTAGCGTAAATTGAACAAATTTGTGATCACACTACACAAAATTCTTTTAATTTCATTTTTCGCAAATCACAGAGTAATAGATCTCACTAAAATTTGATGTGTGATCGTTCAAGAGTTGCTGATACTAAAAATAATTTCACTACATACTAGTGCCGTGTTTTAGATTTTATCGGACGACTCTCGTATTTAAATAGTTATCTATTTTGTATTTTTTTTACAACAAATGGGATGGCAGACAAGTAATGTAATGCATTATTTACGTTTTTTTTCCATAGAATTGAACAATGGTATTATTTTCATTCAAATCAAATTTTTGTTTATTATTTAAACAACAAATGTTTAAACAAATATTATATATCATAATTTTTATTTCAGATTCATTATCAAATCACTATATGCAGACGATTATTCAAATTATATTACCAGTCTCCAAAGTATTATATTTATCTGCGAATTTACACAAGTTCCCTTCTTTTTAGCGTTTTGTTACTTTTCGCATGCCAAAAAATAAGTGACTGTTGTAGAATTATTGTTGCTAAAAACAAATTTGTAAGTGGAATTGTTCCATTTCATCAGATTTTTGAGATATTTTTAATGAATGATATTAAAGTTCTATTTTTAACTCTTTTCATTTCAATTTCCTCATAAACCCGATGTGATAAAATAATTTCATTTACAGATCCGTTTTCAGTAACAAAAAATCTATAAGAATCACCTACTTTATTAACTGTTTTATGCAAGAAACAACAATTACTAAAAAGAATAGAACTTCCGTAAATCCGTAAATATGATACTCGTACTTTGAGGACTACTGAATACAATTTAAATAATAATAATATGTATGTAATGGTTCGAAGTCGATTACAAATTTGAAATCAAAATTATCACATATAATTTGTTTAAGCAATTATAGTTTAAATAATTAACAAATTTGTTTGAATGAAAATAATAATATTTCGATTATAAATATAAGAAAGTACAAATGTATAAGTAGCGATTTGTTTTTAGTGACAATAAATTTATATAATGTCACTGATCCCGATCTAGAATACTGTCTAAAAAAAAATGTTTAAATTTATTGGATAGTGTTATCATAAAACTACACAATATCTTATTTTGATATACACAAAAATTTCGTAATGCCTAGAATGTTGATAACAAACTTTTAGATATATAATATATAAGAACAAAACCTTTAAAGTTTTAAGTTTTTCTTTTTTTTCTTCAACAAGATATGATAATGTATACAACGTGTAAATTATATAGACTGCGTTCCTATACACACTGCCTGTATTGAAACAGTAAAAATCTGATTCACATTAAACGTTCTATAGATCTTCAGTGTACTTGCAACTTATTTCGGAATGCCAGCACTTATACCTATGTTTGTCGGTAATATATGAACATACGACTAAAATCACTTAATGATTTAAAAAGTTATATTAAAAGTATTATGATCTTTACAAAAAGATTAAAACTACCTTGAATACATAAAATAATGCTTTATACTCTTACATACAATCATTTGTAAAAGTATTAGATACTTACAATTTTCTCATATTTTACGAAAAGTTATATACTTCACTTTTCGTAACATGCGCGAAAACTGAAAATGCTTAGTACTTTTGTATGGCTATTTAATCATATATAGCCATATACAAAAGTACTTACAATTTTCGTTAGAAACCATTTAATGACATACAAATGTTTCCGAGGTATGTATTTGATTTAAATTTTGTCCTCAAAGTATGCTCTTGACGTATATATTATATGTATATAAATATACAAATATATTGGGAGTACAAATAAGTTTCCGCCGTTTGCAAAAGACGGCACCACTAATAAACTATAATTAAAATTGTTTGATGTAAAACGACATATCGTAAGATATGTCGTTTTACATCAAACAATATTAACTATAACCTTGAAATATTAGTGATTTTGTATCAGCATCACACATTTTTTTTTGTAAATATCGAGTTTTGAGCCAAATAAGCGTAATTTGCGGGAACTTTTGATTTACTTCTTTAATTTGAAGAAATCTGCTGAGGCTTATAAATTGCTTGTAGAAGTATATGGTGATGCTGCCTTAAGTGAGAGAAGTTGTCGTGAGTGGTTTCAAAAGTTTAAGAATGGTGAATTTGACGTCGAAGACAAAGAACATAGCGGAAAGTCGAAAGTGTACGAAAACGCGGAATTGGAAGCATTATTGGATGAAGATTCGTGCCAAACGCAAAAAGAACTTGCATTTACATTAGGAGTGACTCAACAAACAATTTCATATCGTTTGAAATCATTGGGAATGATTCAAAAGCAAGGGAATTGGGTTCCATATGAACTGAAGCCGAAAAACGTTGAACGCCGATTCACATGTGAAATGCTGCTTGCCAGGCATAAACGAAAGGGTTTTTTGCATCATGTAATCACTGGTGATGAAAAATGGATCCGCTACGACCCAAAGAAGAAGAAATCAAAGGGACTATCTGGCCATCGACATCGACAACCAAGCCGAATATTCATGGGAAAAAATTCATATTGTGTATTTGGTGGGATCAGCTTGTATTATGAGTTGTTCAAATCGAAAGACCATTACTGAGGCTCTCTACCAAACACAATTGATGAGATTGAGCACTCAAGGAAAAACGCGCCCACTACTACTCCAGGCATGACAAAATTATTCTCCTGCATGATAATGCTCGACCACATGTTGCAGCGCCGGTCAAAACTTACTTAGAAACAAATGGGAAGTTTTATCCTACCCGCCGTATTCTCCAGATATTGTTCCTTCCGACTACCGCTTGTTCCAATCGATGACGCATGGCCTGTCTGAGCAGCACTTCACATCATATGAAGATATCAAAAATTGTATCGATGATTAGATAGCTTCAAAAGATGAAGCGTTCTTCCGACGCGGTATCCACATGCTAGCAGAAAGATTGGAAAAAGTAGCCATTACTTTGAATAAAACATTATGTACCATTCTTTCACAATAAATGCTTAATTTTTTATAAAAAACGGCGGAAACTTATTTGTACTCCCAATATAAATATATAAATTGTATTACAAAATTGTGTTACAAAATTACTAACAAACATTTTATTGAACTTCACTAAACGTAGGGAGCTTCCAATAAGACATACAGATGACACGGTGTGGCATGGTGAATCATTGCATCCTTATTATTCACCAATATTAAATGGAGTGATTACCGTGTCGCACAGTGTCGCTTGTTGGAAAGCTCCTAAATTAAATTCGCTTCTACACATAATACAATTCACTAACACAATTAAAGGTGATATTATACATATATGAATGCTCAAATGGCGACAAAATTTTGCAAATTATTCCGTTCAGCGAATCTGACAGTATAGAGAACATTTTCTGCGACCAATTTTTTTCTCCTTATTCTATTTAGAATTTCTTCTTATTCTTACATAATTGATCGTATAAATGTTATGGATATATAATACTCGAGATTGACCTTGAGAATATAATTGATGTAAACCTGGCGCCCAACTTTATCAAAAATAAAAATGAATACTATAGTGCATTTATACTTCGTTTGTACTTCAAATAGTTAAACAAAAAGTGAAAAATAGAAAATGATTAGCGCGCAATATTAAGATTTTTTATTTCATTTGCTATTCGAAAGAGAATCGTTTGTACCCGTTTGTATTGTTATCTCTTTTATTTTCGTTTGTATCTCTAAGGGTTTAGAGATACAGGGCTTTTCAATTTTTGTGCAACTTTTTTTTGGTACAGCAATTTTTTTTATGATGAAGTGCGCGTTGTAGCTCAATAAATTATGAAAGATGATCAGAATATAAAACAAATTATAATTTTATAATTTAAATTACAATTCGAATGCGCTTGACCACGATATCTACCGGTGACATGGCAATGATCGTCCGACGCAAATGGTTTTTCGCAGATGTGACAACGCTTCGCGCTACGAGTATCATGATGCTGTAAATTAGTTCGAATATGTCATAAAAAATTCAAATTAATGCGAATATTAAATAATATAAAAGGGGATTACGAACCAGACTGGATGTTTTGTGTAAATTACTTTTTTATTAACAAAATTAAATACAACAGACGTTTCGACTCCTATCTGGTCATTCTCAATATTAAAATAATTTGAATTGTTACTGATATCTAATGGCGGAAAAATGCTCGCAAGTTAATTAAATAAACACAAATAATATCCGCATGTTAGATAATTAATAGAATTAAGGCGAAAAAGACCCGGTTCACGGAATATGATACAGGTCAATTATGTGTAATAATATTATAAAATCGTTTCATATTTCTTCTCGTAACTATTAATCAAACAAATATATTCACATAAACTAAAAGCCGTGTATTATAATATATGAGCAGCCATGGATCATCAAAACAAATTCCCATTACTCCACCTTCAGCGCCGGGAACGTGGCCTGTTTAGGAAATGGTGCGCTCTAATTAGTCGGTGACGCATGAGTATGAGATAATGAGGTAATTAAATGCGTTTTGATTGGCTCTGTCCATGGCTGCCCACGCGCTGATTGGCTCTGTCCATAGTCGCCCACGTGGTGACTGGAGAAGAATGGAAATGTCGCCAGGGATGAATACCGTGACACCAAGGAAAATCGGGTCCGAGACATTTTTTCGTTACGGGGGGAAAGGGGAAGGTGTGGGCAGTAGATATGAATAGCGCGCAGTTTTTTGTTCTGTAGATTTTTTTTGTTGCAGCCGCTCAATATCTCCGGCGTACTGCCATTTTAGCAAAAGGGTTTTTTTCTTATTATTTATGATAAGGACTTTTATGGGTATTTTCGAGAGACTCTTGTTTTCATTTTGAGAAAAAGGGAAAATAAAACAGGAATGAACAAGTTTGTACGCATTGCTGGTACGCATTGTAATCGGTATGATGATTTACTCGTTTTTAGAGAATAAATTTCTTCTATACTCTATGCCAGAGATATTTTTATTTAAATATAATAAAAATCTTATTTGAGTCTGAAATGAGATATTTAGAATATGAAATAGTTGAATTTATACAAACATTTTATTTATTGATAAAAGAGTTATTACATTGATAAAAAAAATTATATCACACGAAAGAATACAATATAAAAGTCATAATCCTCAATTCATTAAAACTATAATATGTTAACAATTTCGTTGAATTCAGTTATTTTTAAAAACAATATATTAAAGTATGTTTCCAAAAATGTCAAATTTTTTATTTGTGTTCTCCCGCAGCGTTCAATATCTTCTTTGTTTCTCCATCTCGAAAAGTGAGTTTGATGATTTCACTAACGATGTAAGAATTAGTCAGAAGCAACTCTATCTTCTTAATCAAATATCGGGCGCATTCGTTAACATTGTCGATAGACGTTGCTTTACATGCGCATCGACACAATTGATTATTTTCTCCGTTCCTTGAAATGTAGCTTGCTGCATTACAATCGCAACGGAGTAAGATTTTTTTTTCTTCATCGGCGATTGTGCTGGTTCTGCTTATATACTTGTTGATGAAGTCTCCTTTGGAAAATTTTTTTTCATCTTCCTTGCGCGTCATCAGTATAGCTTTCGCACCAGACGGAGGTGAAGCTGACAAATATGTTGCGAATGAGATAGAACTTACTTTGATTTTGTTACTTCCGCTTAGGTATATGCTCATGAGTCCCATATTCTCTTGAAATTGTTTTCATGTTCGAATCGAAGCTGATTCCTTCTGCGTAATTGCCAGTCAATTTGACGATAGGCTCAAAGATTCCCTCCTTTGTGAACTGTAATTCTATGTGTAATTTCTTCATATGAGAAGAGTTGAGCGGATATGTCGTAGAGAGCAACAAATATTGTTGCATTTCGCTCGATATTGTTTATCACAAGAGGATTATTAGGCACAAAGTGATTTTTTGTCTTTCAGCCATGTAGTTTTGCGCGAAAATTTGGATGAATGTTTCTCTCTTCACACAAATAAAAAAAAGATTAGAACGACTGATCTCGAAATGATGACTCTTCAAATAAGAGACGACTAAAGTATCATAACACTACGTGAAGCAATTTGCGCTTTTATATATGCTTTTTAAAACTAACAAAAATCTGCGCGCGCAGAATATTTGTTACTTTTCTAGAAGTTAACTAACAGTAACTGTTTCAGAAAGAATTTTTTCGAGGATGGATAACGGAAATATTTCATGTCACAAATATCTCGAATTCGTAAAAAATCGAATAAATCATCAAAATTACTCAAATATAAAGTACTATTATATTTGAAAATAATCGCCAAAGTAAAGGGAATACTCTAACGTCAAATTTATTTTTCATCAAATTTTAGAAATATTTCTCGCTAGCACGACTGGGATTAAAGATACGCATAAAAGTTAATCCGAGCAAAAAAGCAATCTTATGTTTAAAAAAAACGTTCTAACGAAAGAGAAACGTTGCTCCTGAAGAAAATTATTTGTCAACCATTATAAACTTTTTATGTAGCATAAAAAATTGTCTTAGTTATATAACGAAAGTTAAGAAAAAAATTTAAGTGACATGATTTATGTTCAGTGAATCCAGTGATTTTTCTTTCTTACGTCAGAAGAAATCTAACAAAAATCAAGCACTGTATGATATAGGAATGAAATTCCGTTTTTCTTCATTAAACAAATTTATTCTTGCCGTAGACTAATAATATAAAAGATTTTTTTCTAAAAAAGAAATGGCAAAAAATGGAAAAGGTTAAATTTGAGTTACTCCGACAATAAGACCATGCTATGAAAAAGCATGCGATAAAAACTTTTGCAAGATAATAACGTAAGAGAAAGGAATTTCCTAAGACGTCCTGCGAGAGTAATGTTCATATGCGAGGAAAGGAGTTAATTTTATGTTGTCAAGATTTGTTAGAATGTTGTTCATAACCAGAGAGTTTTTATCATCTCTCAAAATCAATCTCTGAAAATTTTTCGAGAAAATCTCTACGTGTAAAAGGAAGGAAACCAATCAGAAAAATTGTCAAAATCTTGTCAATAGCATGACTAGAAATTTTTATTGCTTCATCCTTCTTTAGAAATTTTCATGAATATCACTGATATAAATAGTACGTATCGAGTGAGTTAAGGTTTAGTCCTATGATTTTTCTCTGATTTTCTCTATCAAGAATTGATTTTTGTTGAGAGATTATAAAATCATTAGTTTCGTGAACGATAAAAATGGCATTTCGCGAATCGCTTACAAAATTCTTTATCGTCATCTGCAACTTGAATTAGAAGTTAGTTGCAGCTGATTATCTGACAAAATTGACAGAAAACGACGAAGAGAATTACTTAGTCTTCGAGAGTTTCGGGAGAATGTTCCAGTATGTTGTGCATTATGCACAAGCTGGGACATTGCGGCGACGATGCGAGATTGATGGAAATAATCTCGCATCATTTAGAAGTGAGTGCTTGAATCATGAAGAAGACGATGCTGGAGAATAACTGACTTCAAGCGTCGCGTTGGAGGTAAGCAGTAACAACATATTTTTTTAAATAAATTAAAGAAAATTTTATTAAAAGTTCACTTTATTAAATTCCAACATTTGTTTCATAGTTTCGAACTCTATTGTAGGCCGGGCGATTCCGCATCGTGAGGGATAACCGGCCATTAGGCCGGTTTAGTTTGAAGACGACGACGTCCAGCCGAACAAGCGACTAACGAAGTTGAACCAGCACGTAAGTTGGAAAATAATGAAAAATAATTAGAAATTAAATTGCAAATTGAATTAGATGGTCTACTAAAAATATTTATTTTTCTAGGAAGAGCACGAATCGAGGCCGTACGGGATTACATCCGTAATGAGCGCAACATCTCTGTAGTTGTATTATCATCTGATAAGTCGAATTTTAAAATATTGCTCCCTATAAGACCAATTCTTGTAAGGATAGAATAATAATCAAATAATAAATAAGAATAATAATACTAATGTAAAAATATAATTGTGTTTTAGATGATGAATCGCAGGATTCTGTCCGCGGATATTGTGGAATCTCCTTATTCCAGCATATAAGTTTTAAAAAGTTAGCAAAAGCTATAGTAAGCAAAAGATAACGAAATGTTACTTTTTAGCACGAGAAAATGAAGAAAAAGAAGAAGAACAGGAGGACGAGGAAGAAGAAGTTATAAAGGAAAGGAGGAAGAGGAAGAAGAGAAGGGGGAAACGGATAACAGCGGCAAAATTTTGAAAAATCCCTCAATATCACGGAAATAGAAGAAATGCAAGTAGTTTTGGAAGGGGAAGAAGAGACGTGAATGAAATAGAGGAAAAGAGGGAGGAGGAGGATGAGGAGGAGTAAGCTAGATAGCTGTGATGTTGAAGGTAATAATATTTCATTAAACTTTTCATATATTTTTTATATATTTTTATATATTTTTATATATTTTTCTCGTAATGTATTCTCATTTACGAATTTTTTATTAGATATTTCATATACGCCGCTCAAATAATCAAATCAATTGAATTGACATTCCGGAGATTTTCACACAAATGAATAAAGCAACTAAAAGTGAGTTACGTAGTATGCTAAAGTCACTACTTCGAATGTAATAAAAGATTTACGCGTGATACTTGCTTATATATGATTATATATGTTATATATTAATATTGTAACTATAAACATTTTCATGGTTTCAAATCATCACAATCTGACATAATATTTTAGCATAATTTATTTTATCGATATGAATAACAAGATTTGCTTAATTTTTCAGTGCAAACCGGTGGTGGCGCCGACAGAGATGACACCGAACTAATAAACGAAAGAGAAGAGAATCCTGTTGACAACGAGGAATCGTCAACGAGGAATCGTCATCATCATCATCATCATCATCATCATCAACATCAGCAGCAACAGCAGCAACAGTGTCATCATCGTTATCAGCAGCAGTCACCATCAACACGAGATTGGCGAACAATTTAATTTCTTAGTGTTACGGGCGAAAAACTCGCAATGTTTTTTTCTCGGAAGAAAGGCAAGTTTCGCGATACGGCCAATACTCGAAGGCGAAAATATCATTCACTGGTTGAAAAATGCGTTCCGCGAAATCTATGCGTATGCGTATGCGATACGTTAGTGCGAACCGAGCGATTATGTTGGAATATTCGGCGAATCTAGCGCATGGTAAGATTATCGCTTCATTCGATACGCGATTTAACTTCCGAGAATATATGGAGACTCTAAGTTCGGTAGCTCAAAGCCGGCGGAATCAATATTGCGGAAAGTTTCGACATACATGTTTTCAATATCGTGGTACCTACGGCCGTAAGTCAAATCATTTAACATGTGAAGACATAGCAAAATACTTGATTTTGCAATTAAATAATTCGGATAATTTGTGTTTTCCACGCTCCCTTGTAATGGTGCGAGTGCATTGCGAACATGGAAATCTACGAATAGGTGAACTCCATGAAAAATGGAATTGTATAAGACGACAGAGTTCCTTGTTAGCGAGAGAACTGACGAGGAACGCTGGAGTCAATTCCCAAGGAGGGATGCGGAATTCGCGAAATCGAGCGTTTTCAACGCTGCCGAATCTCGCTGCCGAAAATATTGCTATAATGGTGTACAATTTTAGTTTTCGGACTCGACGAAAATCCATTATTTGACGGTTACACATTACTTGCCTCTCTAGGGCGTGAGCCCATTATTATTATTATAATATATTAGGAACGTAAGCGTCATTACAATCCGATATTGAATATAAAAGCCGCTGCTCTCGCGGGGAACATTGCGTCGCGTGGAACATGGACTATCGTAAAGATAGAGGTCACCGCTGCACGAAAAAATGCCCACGCTGTTACGTCACTCCGTGCGAATTTCCCGATGCGAGCTTAATTAGGTGCGAAACGAGTAATCCTACGTTTTACAGTACCTCATGTTTCGAACGTCATCGCGCGGAAAGATCTTACGACGAGCAATCTCCTGCAAGCGAAACAGTAAAAATTTGTGCAACAATAATAACAATTGCAGGCGATTCGTAAAGTCAAAATCGAGGCACAAATGCGAGACAGTATATTGTAAAACTTGCCGATCGCTGCGGCCTTCGAATCATTTTTGCTTCATGCGCTCTCTTCGATGTAAAGACATTATCGAGAATCCGGGGGAAGATACGAATGGTACGATGGTACAGAAAGAAACTGCACACAGGGGGCGAGAATGAGTCCGAAGATAGAGCAAATTATAAATACAAAAGAGATCGCGTCACATTCGTGTTCTACGATTTCGAAATGCGACAGGACAAGACATGTGAAGAAACTGAAATTCACGTTCCAATTCTTTTCGTCGCACAGCAAATTTGTGAAACATGCACGAGAATAGAGAATATGTCGGTGCGAGTTCATATTTCGAAATGATCCGGTTATTTATTAATCTCGTAACGCGAACAACAGAATGTTTCAAAAAGATCATTTGTATAGTACATAATGCGAAAGCGTTCGACGCACAATTCATTTTGAAATATTTAGTCGAAAACTCGGAAATTACGGAAGAACCACGGGTAATTTTAAACGGGACGAAAATTATCGTGTTGACGGTCGGGAACACTAAATTTATAGATAGTGTAAATTATTTGCCGATGCGATTATCTGATTTGCTCAAAGCTCTCGGACTGAAGGATACATTGGGTAAAGGTATTTTTCTCCATTTATTTAATACAAAAGTGAATCAAATGTATATTTGACGCGTGATATTATTCTCCCGATCAAATGAAACCCGAAGAACGTGAACGGTTTACGAAATGACACGAGGAAATGATACAGTCAAACTTTATTTTTAATTTTCAACTCGAAATTAAATATTGTCGTAACGATGTAGATGTTCTCCGACGCTCATGCATGACGTTTAGAAAAATCTTTCTAGAACGCGGTAATATATGTCCGTTCGAGGAATGCACAACTATCGTTTCTTCGTCCATGAAAGTTTTTCGCAAAAACTTTTTGCGCGAAGAAGAAATAGGAATCATTCCTTCGGGCGGATACAGAAATGCGGACAGATATTCGCGACAGACAAAAGCTTTAAAGTAATGTGGAAGAAGCTCGAATTAGGTCATCGCATAAGTCACACGGGACGAAGACGCGAATATGAAATTGCCGGCAGGCGCGTTGACGGATATTACGAGTCGGAATCGTCAAACAGAATGCAACGTTACATGTTTCAGTTTCACAGGCATGTTTCTGGCATGGTTGTCCGACATGTTATTAGGTGAATCGCGACAAAACGCTTTCGTCCGCAGATCATAATGTACAATTCGCGCGTTACGAGCGAACTCTCGACTTTGAAAACGGGGCTATCATGTTATAGAAAAATGGGAGTGCGATTTCGATCGGGAAATACGTGAAAATCCCGAGATGAGTGATTATCTCAAGAATCACATGCTAATAAAATCCTATCCTCTCGATGAATTTTTCGATGGTCGCACAGGAAACATTGCTATCCGATATGAAATTACGAATACAGAAAAAATACGACATATGCTCTCTGTATCAGAATGTATTGAAAACGAGTGCTTTTCCGTACAGTCATATATTGATATTTATATTGGCGAGGAGTGTAGCGAATTAATCGGTAAAGCGCCAAATATTAATTTTGTCTTTGTTGAGGGTCTTTTACGTAAGATACTCCTACCGCGTTGTCTATTTTATCCGGTACTCCTGTATAGAGTAAAAAGAAAGCTGCTTTTCGCCTTGTGTCGGAGCTGCTGCGAAACATTCTCGCAGGCAATGTCCCGAAGAGCGTGAATTCGAGGGTACCTGAGTATCCTGCGAATTATGCAAAGCCATCGAGAAAGGCTATCTTGTGACGAACGTGAGTGAAATCTGATAGTATAATCACGCGATACGATCCCGATACACGAAGATTGTTCGCCGAATATATAAATACATTTTTACGATTAAAACAGGAACTTAGCGAATGACCGAGCGAATGTGAGGACAACGATATCGAGATTAAGGAACAATATCTGAGGGAATATGAAAAAACTGAGGGTTCTCGATAGAAATAATCGCACGGAATCCTGGTTTACTCTCGATCGCTAAGTTTTGTCTAAATTCATTTTGGAAAAGTTATTCAGCAAACCAATCTGCTTAATACCGAGATCGTAAAATCCTATCAGCGTCTGATGACTTTACTCACGAGTCCGGAGCATGAGATAACTAATATACCATATATCAATGACGAGGTAATATATGTTTCGTGGTTTCCCCAATAACGAACATCGTAATCGTGGCAAATACGACAGCGTTAACACGATTAAAATTATATGAATTTAGAAAAATTAGGTAGGTGTGTTTTATATTACGATACTGACTCGTGTATATACTTAAGTACAGGTAATCCGAATGAGTATGAACCGGATAATTTTCTGGGCGATATGACGAACTCGAGAGCTATGATTGTGGAAGTTATATCGAGTCGTTTCGGATGGCCCAAAATTTTACGCGTATAACGTTCGTATACCAGAAGGATGTACGTATGAAATCTGTAAAATAAAGAATATAACACTTAATTATAAAAATTATTAATTTTAAACTTTAATAATATTAAGAAATGAACAGGAGAAAATGAGGAAGAAAGACGAGAAGCAAGAGAAGAAACGGAGGGGGTCGATGATAAATTTGCGTTTTATTGCAATTCGACGCATTGCGTTTCATGAAATTGTAACGAAATGAGACAAAGTCATGTGCCTGTATTAGTAAAACGTAGATTTATCAATAATCGTTATTTTTTTCCTTACGCATAGATGAATAACCTTCCTCTTGCTCAAGCTTTCTCTCTCATTTTAATATAGGAACGTCATCGAGTTTTCCGTCGATTAGGTATACATTTAGGTCAAAATGTAAAATTGTAATGCATTATTTTGTAAAATAAACTATAACTATATTATTGTTAAATCTTTTAGTACTTAGAAATTTTATTGTATTTTAATATTGTGAATAATGTAAATAATGTAAAATATTTTCACGATGAAATTGTACTTGAAACATTTGAAAAAATTTAATAAATACAAAACTCATTTTCCACTTTTTCACACTTTATGTAAAAAACAAACATCAAATATAAAAATAAAATGTTTTATATTTAAATCACAAGAAAAATTTTTTACACCTCTTTCTTGTTCCTATCATAAGCTTTTCACGCGGCATCGCGTATAAACTTAGCGGCCCAAAGAAGTTGTACGCCTCACATCCCGAAGAAATTGTACGCTGATTTCGCGAATAAGCTTATACGCGTCGCACCGCGGCAAGAATCAGCTCGGAAAACGCCGCGGTGCTCTCGGCGGCTAGTCTACGCCGGGGTTACGCTGACGCGAGCGCACATGGGAGGCCTCCGCCGCATTGATTAGCTTATCACCCCTCCTTAAATTTTGTCCTTTATACATTCTTGAAAATATTATTAAGCTCTATTTTTCCTTTTATTTGCTTTTGAAGTTTTGCACGATAATAGAGTAGCTCATTTTACAAAATGGACATACGCTGGAAACGTCCATAGATATCAATCGTATGTAGTCTGACTGGATACGGGAAAAGATTTTTGTAAAGACTTTTTTCCGGTATTTATCTCTCATGTCCGACCTGCGTTTCGAGAGAGTTTTGTTCTATGCGGAATGGCAAGAAGCCTATCGTCAATTACAATACGACACTCATGAAAAAGAGCTCGAAGAACAGAGTTAGGGATGCGGCAATACTAAAGCGACGAAGAAGAATATAATTGAATTTCGTGAAGGTTTACCCCGTCCGAAAGATTACTCGAACGATCCGCTTTCTCCGAAATTAGTGATAATCTTATGAGAGAATCGTCATGCGACGCAATCGTGGATCTTTTCACTAAAGACAGTCATCATAAGAATCTCAGTGTTATTCTTATATCGCAGAATCAGGGGCGCAGTCCCTGATCAACGTGATTGCTCAATGCGAATTACATCGTCGTTTTCAAAAATCCATGTGATCGCACACAAATTTGTCATTTAACGTGTCTATCTCGATCCGAAATTCATAGAAGAGGAATTCCTCTTCGAGGCCTCACAGCTATTTGCTCGATCTGAAACAATCAACGGACGAGTATCGATTTCGAACGTGTATTTTTCCCGAGGATACGACTCATTACATCTACGTACCGCATAGATCATTTTCCAGCGAATTCGTATAAAAGGCGAGAACGGGTAATCATACATGTCAGTCGTAGATTTTTCCCGCGATGAAGGTGGAAACATGAAAGTGACAAAAAATCACACAGTGCGACGAAAATCGCCTTACAATCGATTGGTAAAAGAAAGCCTGTTTCCTCGCGACACTCTATCATTTGAATAATCAACGCACAACCTTCTTACGCTGACGAAAAATTAATTCATTGTATCGGCGAATGTGTTTTTAATACACTCAAAAATAACGTTTCGCTCGAACGTTGTGAAAAAAATCGGTTAATCAAATATAAAACGGTTCTGCGTCGCATCATTGCAAAACGTGGTAATTGGAAGGAAAAGAAAGCTTGTTGCAGCGAAACGGATTTTTATCTTATATTATCAGGCCTATATTATATTATCGGGCCTATATTATCGATTTTATTATCGCTAATTATCAGAGGAACGAAATAGCGGGAATAAAACGTTATAAAGAGGGTAAAAAAAATGATTTTAATTTCGACAAAAAATCTCGAGAAAATGTAACATCAGCTGTATGTAACGTCAGAATCCGACATCATTCGCTGGCGAAGAGTCAAAAGAAATCGCAGTATCGCAAAATTCGAATAGCACAGCGAGCACTAATAATAACGCAAACCCCCGGAACTCATCTAACACGATGCGGAGATGAGTCGTATTCTGACTGGTCGCGCGATGAAAGTGAGAGATGAAAAATATACAGAGAGGCATTATGGCGATATCTACGATTTATTCGAGAAATGCGAAAAGAGAAAGACGCAATGAAAATAAAAATACAGAAGACAATACTATATGCTTCCTACGCCGCACAAAATATCGCCGACGATAACGAGACGACGAACGATGACGTTTTTCACGATCTTACGCAAAGAGCTGATATATCACTGGCACATTCCAACGGTAACACAGGTATTATTACTGAAAAATAAAAATTTGGAAATTTCGAGCATAATCATGTGAGGAATAATCTCGCGATGAAGAGCATTGAAGAAATAATGGAAAGCATACCGAAATCTTATTGTAAGCATGCGCACTTATTGATGAAACGTTTGTTTCGAAAAGTTATGCCTGATAGAATTAGTTGGGACGAGCATGGAATCGTATAACGACTATAGACTGGTAACGTCGTAAAAGATTCGAATATCAATGACTTAATAAACGTCAAAATGCGCGAGAGAAAAACTGTGAAAATAGTAGGTAGAAATCAGTTTGCGCTATTACTCCGTGCGTTGAACATATCTTCTGAGCTAATGAGAAATAAAAGATTATTATCCACGCACAGTGTTAGTATAAAGCGTAAAACTTCGATCTCGAGCGAGTTCCATATCTTTTATAATGAAAGCACGAGTTCCTCGTCGATTGCGCAGTATCGAGAGCGCAGAAAGAAAAAAAAGGTAAAAATTACGAACAAGAAATAGACGAGGAAAGCTCACTGATTCTTTCTCGTACACGAAAAAAAACTAATACCCCTGCATCTTTACAAATGGAAAAAAATTGATTACTCGGTTGGAAAAAACTAAGATAACGATGACGTTTGACAAATTATACTACGATCTGTCGCATTATGCAGGCTATTCAGCGGTGAATAATCTAACTTGTGCAGTTAAATCGAATTTTTCACAGGGAGAAGTCGTGCGCTGTCTCGAATTGCAAGACGGGTAAACGTTGCACCGATCATTGTGTAGAAAATTTCTACGATTGCATTACAACATAACAAACATTGACGAGATATGAGAGGCAGATTCGAACTCGGAAATCTAAAAAGTAACAATGACGGTTATTCCTATCTATTAGTGATTATCGATATACTAAGTAAATACGTCTAGGTAGAACTAGTTACGCGACAAAACGAGTAATTGCGTGAGCTTTCCAGCGCGTACAAGCGAAAAGTGAAGGACGAATATCCGTATAATGCAAACGGACAAGGGCAAAGAATTTGTCGCGCAATCAATGCAGAAATTTCTTAAAGAAAACGACATACATTTTCAGGTAACGTGTAATCCAGATGTCAAAGCCGCTATCGTTGAGCGCTTCAATAGAAACACTGAAAGAGCGAATGTAGCGTTACTTCACGCATAAAAATTCGCGACGCTACATCGATGTTCTTCAGGATATAGTACTTACAATCACACGCGTTATTTGTCTACGAAAATGCAATCTGTGATTGTAACGATAGAAATTGCACGTATCGCTCGTGAAACTATAACTCGTCGTTAGAAAAACGAAACATTAAAGAAACGTGCGCGAAAGGTTAAATATCGCGTCAGAGATCTTATTCATATCAGTAAAAAGGCGCCTTTGAGAAAAGATATGAGGCTTAATAGAATGAGGAGATATTTCAAATTTACCGTGTTCTCGATTGGTGAAACCTTCACGTATACGAACTGCGAGATTTAACAGACGAGTCATAGACGATATTTTTTGATAAGCAAAAATTAGCTAGAGTTGAGAAAAACTTAAAGGAAGAAACAGTTTATCGTCGATTGCGTGATAAAGAGTAAGAGATGAAGGGCTAATAAACAAGTGTTAGTTGGCACGGTTTTCCCAGCAAGTTTGATACTTGGATTCCGGCTTCGAGTTTAATTTCTCTTCGCGATGGAGGAGGAACAATTTCTTCTGGTACTTACGAATAATAATAGTATGCATCATTTTCCGGATAATACAATATCGTCCTTTATCACGGAATTACCTTACTCTATAATGTTACACGGACAATAGGAGGTTGCGATAAGCGAGATTCAATTTCCCTGTAGCTTTTTACACGTATGTCGTAATGAAAATATGATCGGATTCATCGATGTTAAACTCGATGAGGGGACGAATGCGTTTATGGCAAAAGAAGTTACATTTCCAAATGGAATTTACAACGATTCTAACAGCTTATTGATACAATTAATAACCGCGTATAAAGTTGCCATACCGCATTTTTATTTCGAACAGCAAAAAGCGTTTATCTGGCGATAAAGTCTTGATAAGTATTAACTGTGATGAGAAATGCAAAATGCTACATCATATAAACTTTTCCGATAATCTTCTACGAATGCTAGGTTTCGTAATCAACAATTTCCATAAATAATTACTCATTTTATTCCAAGCGATACATAAATCTAATTCTAACGAAACAGAAGAGAAAACTTTTCTTACTCATTTAATAAGGAGACGAAAAAACGACTTGCAGAGGTTACTGGAATAGCGAACCCTGTAGTTTGTGGCATGGTATCTTCGATAAAATGTTCGTTTATTACGATATTTATGAGCCTTATAATAGGCGATGTACGTACTCTTCTTCTCAGAATAGTTCCGGTCGAGATACGCAATCATAATTACGCATTTGGTGAAGCATTTCTCATTTCCAAATTATATCTTATTGCGACGAACGAATTTTAGAATCGAATTTACGATCGAAATAGATATAAGAGATCATCTTGGAAAAAAAATTCCATTCGAATTCGAAACACTGACAGTGACACTTTAAACGCAAGCAATAACTTTCTTTCTTCCGTGTATGCGAGTGTGTACACGGAAGATAGTGACAGTATTTAGTTAAGAAAAAAACTAGCAATGGAATATGAGGAGTATTTTGATACTCGGGACAGCCAAAGTAGCCAAGGTGGAATTCCACGTGTTTTCGTCGGCTCGCCCTACCAGTGCGGACATCGAAAGCTTTCTCGGCGAATTATTTAGAAAAATACTATTTTATCTAAATAAAGGCGCACGTACTGTCAGTAAAGAAGCGGGAATTAACGTAATAGAAGATGTCGAAAATAATAAACCGTTAAAGGAAGCGGTCAAAAGTCAGCTCGCGGAATCGAGGAGTAATCTGAAGAGAAAAGCCAAAGAAAAAAATAAGTTTCCTGATGAAGGAATCAGGATATAAAATATCCGCGAAATACGCGGTGTTTCAATTTCCAATCAATGATCGAGATAGACATATCGTGCGTAACGTAAACGACGTCGAGTGATCAAAAGAAAATCATCAAGAAGGGAAGAAGAGCAAAAAGTGATGAAAAAAAAGAAAATTTGCTGCAGGAAAAAAAATGAAAAAACCATCCACTAAGAAACATCGAATCAAGAAACACGACGTCTGACCATATTCTCTTAATCGAGATAAAAATTCGTGGCTGGAGAAAAAGCATGTCCTTTCTTCATACCCACTCGAATGAGCGTATAAAGAGCGAACTCGATCTCTTCTCTCTATCTCCTACGCAAATTAGTATTGAGAGTTCGCAATGGATTTATTACAAACACATAATTTCGCTCTCGGACGCTCGCTCATAAAATTCGTCATACCCAGACATGGAAAAGACTATCTGGATCTCACTCACCATGAACCTTCGCATACACGTAGAAAGCGAACGCAGGAGAGCGGGGCTGCACCCGATGTCGCGACAAGAGCAGGATCCATAAATCATTTACTGCATTCCATGTTCAATCAAATCGACTGAAATATTTCAATCAATCGATCAAATCGATCGAAATATTTCAATCATTTCCATTTTCAATCATTTACTGCATTCCATGTTCAATCAAATCGACT